>Ga0194061_1000788_pt1 | contig 19329 bp, 18 predicted proteins | sample SepL2221m_MetaG_FD_163423 | JGI IMG/M metagenome (GOLD analysis project Ga0194061, IMG submission 163423) | Anoxic zone freshwater microbial communities from boreal shield lake in IISD Experimental Lakes Area, Ontario, Canada - Sep2016-L224-21m | ecosystem: Environmental > Aquatic > Freshwater >... | reverse complement strand
CCCTCACTCGACACTACCGATGCGTCCCAGCGAGGAGCTCCTGTACGTGTGCTCGTGATTGATAATGAACTCGTGCACGCCCGAACTGTGAGCGAAGGGCTCGAGAGACTTGGATACCGGTGCATTGTGGCGGGAAGTGGTATCGAAGGAGCCAGGCGTCTCAGCGAAGAAATATTCGACGTAGTGGTAACCGATCTGATGATGAATGACATCGGCGGCCTCGAGATTCTCATGCTTGCGAAAAAAGCCTGTTCCGAGGTTGAGGTGATTGTAGTAACCGGACATGGAACGATTCCCTCGGCGGTTACCGCAATGCAGCAGGGAGCGTTCAGCTATCTTCAAAAACCGCTCGATCTTGTTCATCTGCGAACGGCCGTTCAAAAGGCGTCGGAATCAGTTCGACTCAAGCAGCAGAATATCGAACTCAATAGAAGACTCGACGAAAAATTCGGATTTGAGGGGCTGGTTGGCTCAAGTCCATCAATTCTTGCACTCCTCGAACGATTGAAGCGAATTGCTCCGACCGATGCGAGCGTGCTCATTCAAGGAGAAACTGGAACTGGGAAAGAACTTGTCGCACAGGCAATCCATCAAAATAGTACACGCAAACAAAAAGCTTTCGTTGCTCTTAACTGTGCTGCGCTCAGCGAAAATATTCTCGAGAGTGAACTCTTTGGGCATATCCGAGGTGCCTTCACGGATGCCTCAAGTGATCGAATTGGAAAGTTCGAATATGCACATGGAGGAACTCTGTTTTTAGATGAAGTTGGCGACATGCCGATGCCAACGCAAATCAAGCTCCTACGCGTTTTAGAGAGCGGAGAGATCACAAAAGTTGGGTCGAATACAACAACGAGGGTGAATGTTCGCATTCTATCTGCGACCAATCGAAATCTTGAAGAGGCGATCGTCGCTGGAACATTTCGAAGTGATCTCTATCACCGTTTAAAGGTGGTGACTGTTTCTATTCCCCGTCTTGCCGATCGCCCAACTGATATTCCATTGTTGATAGACCATTTTCTCCGCCATTTTTCTAAGCGACATCACAAGGTAATCAAAGGCATGTCGGCAGCTGCCAGGGCTAGACTCATCGCCGATGCATGGCCCGGAAACGTTCGCCAACTCAGAAATGTGGTGGAGAGTATGGTGGTCGTAGACTACGACGAATCGCTCGACGTCGATGATCTTCCCGTTGATTTTGAGCCAGCAAACGCTGCCGTTGCGATCCCTGCTGTGCTTGCAGCTGAAATCTCGGGCATTGGACCGCTGATCGGTAGGCCGCTCGAGGAGATCGAGCGTATTTTGATCACTGAAACGCTTAAAGTAACCGGCGGAAATCGGGAGCGTGCGGCTGAAATGCTTGGTATTGGTGAACGAACGCTCTATCGCAAGATCAAAGATTTTCAACTCTCCTAATGCCGATCGTGCCACTGGTGTGTCGCGATTCAGTGAGTAATATGTGCTTCGCTCGACAGCGTTTGTGCCACGAGAAGAGGATGACGTATGGGAAGAATCCAAACCCTCACGCCTTCGGTAATCAACCGCATCGCTGCCGGGGAGGTGATTGAACGACCTGCAAGTGTGGTGAAAGAGTTCCTTGAGAATGCAATCGATTCTGGTGCATCGCGAATCGCGGTTGAACTCCACCAGGGCGGTACATCGCTTGTGCGCGTGGTGGATGATGGAGAAGGGATTGAACCCGACGACCTTCTACTAGCAGTCGCTCCGCATGCAACAAGTAAACTTTTGGTAGCAGAAGACCTCGATACCATTCGGTCGCTCGGATTTCGGGGGGAGGCACTGGCATCTATCGGCGAGGTATCTCGTTTGGTGATTCGATCGCGAGTCAAAGGTCGCTCACACGGCGCAGCCATTGAGATTGATGGAGGAAAGCTCGGTGATGTGATACCCGATGGAGGGGCCGAGGGAACTACGATCGAGTCTCATCAACTGTTTTGGAATGTGCCGGCCAGACGCGCCTTTTTAAAGACGGCGTCGACTGAGTTTTCGCATGCCAGTGAGGCGTTTGTGCGAACAGCACTTGCACATCCATCGGTGGCATTCTCGCTTACGCATGGGCCCCGAGTGGTTCACGACCTCGCCGCTACGACCCTCTGGCGAAGTCGCATTGGAGGTATTTTTGGAACGGATCTTGCTGATCGACTTCTCGAGGTGGAGGCATCGGACAACGAAATCTCTGTGAGTGGCTTTGTAGGCAGGCCCGAAGATGACGTTGCCGGAAGTCGAATGCAGTATTTGTTTGTCGGCGGAAGACCTTTTCGCGACAGAACAATTCTGCATGCAATCCATGAGGCATACCGGGGAATTTTGCTCAGTGGTCGGCAGCCAATGGTATTCCTTCGGTTTGACATCCCGGCCGAGAGTGTCGATGTCAATGTGCATCCAACAAAAATCGAGGTTCGATTTCTCAATCCATCGCGACTTCATCGTCTGGTACTCAGCGCCCTTCGTACGAAATTTCTCACAAGCAACTTAAAGGCTCCGCTGCGTCCGCCTGTTGATCCCCTCAGGTCGTTTGGTCCGTTGGCTCCTGCGACAACGGTTCCTCCTTCATTCAAGTCATTCGCAGAGAGTACATCGAGACTATTTTTTGAAAAAAGTATTTCAGAGCCTGGATCCATTGATGTGAATGCGACTCAGGACCGTACATGGTTGGTTAAAAGCCAATTGGAAGTGACGGAAGCACTTTCTCCACGCGTGCCAGCAGATGAGTTTTCTGTGCAGATGCACGATCGGTACATCGTTGTTGAGAGTAAAGAAGGCATCGAGGTTATCGATCAGCATGCTCTGCACGAGCAGGTTCTTTTTGCTCGCTTGAAGGAATCGGTTCGCGGAGGCACGCTTGAAGTTCAGCCCTTGCTTGTTCCGGAACCAGTCGAACTCACACATTCCCAAGCCCATCTGATAATGGAACATAGCGAAGCACTTGAGGGTGCGGGCGTAAAGGTCGAATCGTTTGGAGGTTCGACGATCCTCGTCACTTCAAAACCAGTGCTCGTTGGCAAGACGCCTGCTGTGTCGCTGATACGAGAACTTTTGGAACGCCTCGAGTGTTCTTCGCAGTCCGCAGGAGAGGTGATTGTTGATGAAGTTCTACACGGACTTGCCTGTAAAGCGGCAGTCAAAGCGGGTGATCCTCTATCAGAGGGGGAGGTCAATGCACTTGTGCGAGATCGTCACATCATCGAACATAGCCACCATTGCCCACACGGCAGACCGACTTCGCTGACGCTCTCAAAAGAAGAGTTGGATAGACAGTTTCGTCGGACCTGATTTTGGGGCAATGATCAAAATGCGAGAGTGGTCTATGTGACATGCGGGGGAGCAGAACCATGATTTGCGTGAGTATTGGGCGTGGTCGGCATCGCCACGTTATCGCAGAGCACAAACATGTAGCGGACAACGGCATTGGTCTCGTTGAGCTGCGTCTAGACTATATTCAGGGCACAGTGAGTGTGCAGCGTTTGCTCGCCGATCGTCCTTGCCCTGTGATTGTCACCTGTCGACGTTCAGACGACTTAGGACGTTGGAAAGGTTCTGAAGATGAGCGATTGATGGTGCTTCGCACTGCCATCGCGGAGGGGGCAGACTGGGTCGATCTTGAAGATGATATTGCCCGTACCATTCCTCGGTATGGAAAAACGAAACGCATCATCAGCTATCACAATTTTCACAGAACCCCGGAGGATTTAGGCGCACTGCATGCTTCTCTGGCTGCTCTTGATGCCGATGTTGTCAAAATTGCAACGATGGCGAATCATCCGGAGGACAATCTCCGGATGCTCGAACTCATTCGAGAAAGTACACTTCCAACCGTCGGTATCTGTATGGGAGACATAGGCACTCCGAGTCGAATTCTTGCGGGAAGCGTCGGTGCGCCTTTTACCTATGCCACACTCAGTGACGATCGTGCTATGGCGCCTGGTCAATTGAGTTGGAAACAGATGCGGGATCTCTATCGATATGATCGGATTACTCCGCAAACAAAAATTTATGGTTTGATTGCCGATCCAATATCCCACAGCTACAGTCCAATTGTGCACAACACCGCTCTGGCGATCGCCGACATTGACGCGGTGTATCTTCCCTTCCGAGTTCCGGCAGAGGATTTGGAAGAATTTATTCGTACGAGTAACAAATGGCCGCTTGCCGGACTGAGCGTCACGATTCCACACAAGGAAAATGTTTTGCAACGAGTCGATATTTCCGATGAACTCGTCAGTGAGATCGGTGCGACGAATACTCTTGCATTCAGGCCGGATGGTTTGGCTGCTTTTAACAGCGATGTGTTGGCTGCAGGCAGGTCGATCGACGAGGCCATTGCGTCTGGTGACGCGCAGTCCGCAGGAACGCACTTCTGGCAGGCCGAGCGAGATGCCGTGCAGATGGAATCCTCCGGTGGCTTGTCCCGCCGGCCGACATTGATTTTGGGAGCTGGAGGAGTGGCGCGGGCGATAGCTTTTGCACTCAAGCGTCAGGGAGGGGAAGTGACGATTGCCAGTCGGTCGATTGAGCGTGCAAGAAAAGTGGCTGCCGATATCGGTTGCAAAGCAATTGATTGGAGCGCACGACACCGAGTTCCATTTGAGCTTCTGGTGAATGCAACGCCGGTCGGAATGCATCCGAATGTTGCTGAAACACCATTCGAGATGGAATCTATGCGTCCGTACATGATTATTTTTGAAACGATCTATAATCCGGAAAATACGCTTCTCATCAAGAACGCGAAAAGCTTGGGTTGTCGGATTATCACGGGCGTCGATATGTTTGTCCGACAGGCGGCAATGCAATTTTCCATCTGGCATGGCATCGATGCGCCTGAATCGGATATGCGTTTAGCCCTGAAGCAGGCTACTGCTTCCTATAAGCAGCCTTCGTAACGACTCTGCCCGGACTCGCCGTTTTTCGAATCACATGCCACGCCTCACGCTTATCGGCTATCGCGGCACAGGTAAATCAACGATTGCCTCCGTGCTTGCGTCATCCCTCAAATGTTCTTGGATTGACGCAGACACGGAACTGGAGCGAGAGCTTGGGAGAAGTGTTGCAGAGATTATTCAGTTGGATGGTGAAGAGGCATTCCGGGATGCTGAATCGGCGGTTCTTCGGCGGCTCGTTGGGCAGGATCTGATTCTTGCTACCGGTGGCGGGGTGATCCTTCGGGAAGCGAACAGAATGCTTCTGAAAACTCACGGACGGCCTATTGTCTGGCTGGATGCAGATTCCTTTTCCGTGCGATTGCGATTAAAAACAGACCCCTTCACAGCATCACGACGACCGGCTCTTTCTGGAAAAGATGTTCTCGAAGAAGTCGAGTCGACACTGCGATTCAGAGAACCGCTCTACCGCGAGTGTGCAGATCTGCGAATAGATACTTCATCGATAGACGCCGTTGCGGTCGTACGATGTATTGAAGTATGGCTCTCCTCAAGCGATGTGATGAAGGAAAAACGATGAACGGTCTGGACTCGTGGGAATCAATTTACGTTTGTGTGGGAGTGGCGCTGTGTGGCGGAGTCGTTGGAAGAATTCTTACGGCACTGGTTCCACCCCTCTTCTGCGAAACAACTGCGCCTCAGATCAAACGTGTTCAAATCAGGAATTGTTGGGAACAGATGCCAATAATCGGAACGTTGTTCATAAAAAAGAACGGACCGGAAAAAAGGCTGTGGTCATGGATTGAAATTTCGGCAATTGCGATTGGTGGAGGCATGGCGTGGTGGGAGATCGTTGCTCGCTCTCAGTTGCCTTTAGAATTTTTTGCCCACGAGCAAGGGGCACCTGTGTTGCGAGTATTTGCGCATCTGGTGCTCTTTGGATTTATGGCTGCAGCAACCTGGAGCGATCTTTTACACCGGGTCATTCCCGATGCAATCACTGTTCCCGGAACGCTTCTAGGGCTCTTGTGTGTGTGGGCGTTTCCAGAAATTCTTTTGCCAATCGGGTGTGAGCAGGCGAGAAGTTATGCAACTCCAAAACTCGTCCTTGATGTTCTTGGACCAGCGGGAGGTCTTCATTGCGTTGGAATGCCGGATGGATATACAGCTGCGCCACAGTGGATGGGGCTTTTGATGAGCTTAGGCCTCTTCTTTTTCTGGTGGGTGATCTGCACCGTAGCTGATGCTCGGCGGGCGTTACTGCACGACCCTCGCACATGGCTCCTCGCTGCAGGTGCGGTATTTATTGTCGGTGCATGGTGGTGGGGAACAGAGGCATTTGTGTCACTTGAAACGTCACTCATCGGCGTGGGTGTGTCGATGGGACTTGTACTGGCTGTGCGATCGGGTGCTTCGCATGCGCTTGGACGTGAGGCGATGGGGCTTGGGGATGCGACACTGATGGCGACCATCGGTGCTTGGTTGGGCTGGCAAGCGGGTGTGATCATATTTTTCATGGCTGCCTTTATAGGGCTTTTGTGGGGCACCATTCAGTGGCTCAAGTATCGTGGAAACGAACTTCCCTATGGACCAAGTCTCTGCTTAGCAGCAGTAGCATGCGTGTTTTTCTGGAGGCTCGTCTGGTATCGCGTGTCGGAATTTTTTGCTGAACCGATATTGCTCATTGGGGTCGTTGTCGTGGTGGTGATAGCGACAACCGTTACGCTCATGCTCTATCGAATGCTTGGTCGCGGCAATGCATCAGAAAAGGCGTAACGAGAAAGAATCAAAACTTTCGAAAAAAAGGCTGAAAGTGAGGCTGTGATACGGTCTTGCTCCGGTCCTTTGTATCCCCCTAGTATCCCTGCTCTTCCATCAACGGAGAGCGGCGAATGCCTGGCGGTTACAAAATGTGGATGAAACGCCCATTGCAAATATTGCTGATCGCAGCTGCGCTTCTTCTGACTTCGGGATGTTCAAATAATCCGTTTCGCACTGCAGGCATTGGTGGACCGGTGCAGATGCCCCCCGCAGCAGTCATGGCGCCTGCTGCCGAGAATGATCAGCGTTCCAATGCGCTCGATCGAAATAATCAGGAACTTGAGTCGCTGCTGGCACGAAGCCGGCAAGAATCAAAACTGCTCGAGGATGAAGTCCTCGTGCTCCGCGAACAGTTATCGAGCACTTCAAATCAGTTATCCATTTCGCGTCCCGTCACTGGGAGTGCTTTGCCTGGCTCTCCTGGAACAATAACTTCTCCTGTTCAGTCAGAAGCGGGGACCCCTGCGGTCTTTGCCAGTGCTTCTACCATGCAGGCGGCGGCATCACAGCTTGCGATGCCGGGCATGCAAAGCAGAATGGACGGCAGTGTGGTGCGTATTGAAATTCCATCGGACAAACTTTTTGAATCGGGAAGTGCTACGCTGATGCCCGGAGCAGCTGCCATACTCACGACGATTGCCTCCGAGGTAGATCGGCTTTTCCCAGATCACTTTGTTGGAATTGAGGGGCATACCGATACGGAACCTCTTTCCGGCCCGACGTGGACAAGTCCACATCAGCTTTCCAGTGCCCGCGCAGCGACAGTCTTTGAATTTCTTACCGCTCGAACGTCTGTTGGTCACGGGCAACTCTTTCTTGTGGCACACGGAGCCAATCATCCGATCGTCTCCAATGCAACTGCTGCTGGTCGGGCGAGAAATCGGCGTATTGAACTGGTTGTGTATCCAGAGCGATCTGCTCCGAATTAGTATCGAGCGATCTTTTCTTTGTGCTCATACGGCTTACACTCAAAACGTGTCATGCAGGGCTAACGTCGCTCGTGTGGTACCCAGTGGAAGACCAACGCATTTCTCTGCGATAAGGATCTCATTCGTGGTGACAATCATTGACTACGGTAGTGGAAATCTTCGAAGCGTTCAAAAAGCATTTGAGAGACTCGGTGTGCTTGCCGTTATCACATCCGATCCCAATCAGGTGGCAGAAGCCAAATGCGTTGTACTTCCCGGCGTGGGAGCATTTTGTGACGCGATCGGTGAGCTACATCGGCGCCAGCTTGTCGATCCAATTATCCGACACGTTCATGCAGATCGTCCATTCTTGGGGATTTGCATGGGACTGCAGTTGCTCTTCGAATTTGGATTAGAAGGAGGTCGTCACGCAGGGCTCGGCCTACTTGAAGGAGATGTGGCAAGATTCGACCTTCCTCACGGCATGAAAATTCCCCACATGGGATGGAATCAGGTTGTATGGAGAAATAGTTTGGACTGTCCCACGCCTGGCGAGGCGGAACATTTTTATTTTGTTCATTCCTACTGCGTGCAACCAAGAGACGAATCGGTGGTTGCAGCGTACACCGATTACGGAGGCGAGTTCTGTTCAGCGGTGTCGCGAGGACGCCTGCTGGCAACACAGTTTCATCCAGAGAAAAGCCAAGCTGCAGGAATACATTTGATCGAAAAGTTTCTGAAAACAGCGTGAGACCACAACGATTGTAGAAGCAATGAGGAGCATTTCGTAATGGAACTTTGGCCGGCCATTGATCTTCGAGGAGGTAAATGCGTTCGTCTCGTACAAGGAGATTATGCAAAGGAAACGGTCTTTGATAATGACCCGATTGCCGTCGCCTCCCGATTTGTTGAGAGAGGAGCGTCTCGCATCCATCTCGTTGATCTGGATGGTGCAAAAGCTGGAAGTGATTTGCAATCGGATGTGGTATCGCAGATCGTTCGTAGCGTAGCAGTTGGATGTCAGCTGGGAGGGGGAGTTCGTTCGTTTGAAACGGCCGTAAAATATTTTGAATGTGGCGTGTCGCGATTGATTGTGGGATCGCTGGCCATTGAAAAGACGTCCGAGTTTGAGCGGCTCGCCCGCGCCTTTCCAGGGCGTATTGTGCTTGGACTGGATGCGAGAGATGGATTGGTGGCAACCCGTGGCTGGATTGAGACGAGCAGCCTTTTGGCGATAGACGTGGCTCGTCGTCATGAAGATTTACCTTTGGCGGCAATCGTGTACACCGATATTGCTCGAGATGGAACGCTTTTGGGGCCAAACATACAGGCCTTGAGAATCATGATTGAGTCAGTGAAGTTTCCTGTCGTGGCATCGGGTGGAATTTCATCGCTCGATGACATTCATCTCGTGCGCAGCACCGGTGCCGCAGGCTGTATTGTGGGTCGGGCGCTCTACGACGAAAGATTTTCCCTTGAAGATGCAATCAAAGTATGCGGTGAATAAAAAAAGTGAGGAAAGGGAGTTTCCCGTCTTCAAGCGACTTGAGATCAAGTCTTTCTCGCCTCGGCGGAAAAGTTTGTGGAGTATCCCGGAAATCGCGCTCGATACTGAAAGTGCCGTAAAAGACATCGTTCGATGAGAAATGCATCAATTCTTCCCCGTCACAAAGTCGAATGAAGCGAAGAGTCGGTTTGAAGGGATTGTTTCACACCTGTAGGATCGCGAGGTATGGCTACAGACGTTCGTATCAAGGAACAGCTCCCCGAACTGACAAAAAAAATTGTTGAGACCTATCTGGAGGTTCCAACAATCCAGTATCTCGGGCACTGCCCTCTTCCAAAATTTGAAGCGATCATCGCGGCATGCGAGGATCTCAAAGAGATTCTCTATCCCGGATACCGTCGGCGAGAAAATCTCCATCTCGGGAACGTGACCTATCACGTGGGAGATCTGATTGACAGCCTGCATGATAAATTGACGACGCAGATTGGTCGGGCGTTGCGGCATGACGCTGTGGCAAGGCAGCAATGCGTAGAAGAATCCGATTACGAAGCGCTCGGTCAGGCAAAAGCAGTTGAATTTCTTGAAAATCTCCCAGAACTCAGGCGCGTTCTTTCACGCGACGTACAAGCTGCCTTTGACGGTGATCCTGCGGTGCGTACTCTCGATGAGGTAATCTTCTGCTATCCAGGTCTCGAAGCGGTCACGATTTACAGACTCGCGCACCTGCTTCATACCCTTCGGGTTCCGCTTATTCCGCGAATGATGACAGAGTGGGCTCACTCCAAAACAGGGATTGATATTCATCCTGGCGCCACGATTGGTGACCACTTTTTTATCGATCATGGTACCGGCGTGGTGATCGGTGAAACCTGTGAAATTGGCAGTCATGTGAAACTCTATCAAGGCGTGACGCTCGGCGCACTTTCCTTTCAAACCGATGGGGATGGAAACTTAGTACGGGGCACAAAGCGGCATCCAACCATTGAAGACCGTGTCGTGATTTATGCCAATGCGACGGTTCTTGGAGGCGCTACGCGTATTGGCCATGATTCCGTGATTGGAAGCAATGTTTGGCTCACGAGAAGTGTTGATTCACACACGACGGTTGTGCTTGAGCGACCGAAATTGCGGATGCGTGGTGAAGTCAATCTGCCAGAAAATGACTATCAGATTTGATCGAAAAAGTCTGTTGCTGACGCTGCACTTCAAAAGCTATGCGTGATCATTGGTAGCAGCGCGGACCTTGGCTCTCGCGGCGTCTACGGCGCGTTGACGAGCGTCAATTGCCTCGTCGCCATGGGCAGAAACTTTGAGCAATGCTTCTTTCTGTTCACGCGCCACGACTGCGTTTAGATTTTGCGAACGAATGGCACGGTGTGCCACAATGCTCACTGCCGATGGTCCAACTTCGACAAATCCCCCTTCGACAAAATAGCGGTGAATAGTTTTATCAACTCCGATGATTCGAACTTCACCGGCACCGAGCCGACCGATAAACGGAGCATGGCCATACGCCACGCCGCGTTGACCGTCAAAAAGAGGAAGGGTCACGAACCGAGACGGTTCATCAAAAATAGTGAGCTCGGGTGTAACGATCACCAGTCTCAGAGTGTGAGCTGAATTTTCTACAGGAGTTGAATTAACCATTCAGGGACCCTTCAAAAGAGCATGGAACGGATCAATTCTTGGAGGCCATCTTCTTGGCCTGTTCTTCGGCCTGTTCGATCGACCCGACGTACATAAATGCCTGTTCTGGAAGATGATCCCACTTTCCATCGGCAATTTCCTCAAATGAGCGAATCGTATCCGCCAGTCGAGTAATTTCTCCCGGCTTTCCTGTAAAAACCTCAGCCACAAGGAAAGGTTGTGAGAGAAACCGCTCCATGCGGCGGGCACGGTGCACAATCAACTTGTCGTCTTCACTGAGTTCATCGACTCCGAGAATCGCAATAATGTCCTGCAGTTCTCGGTAGCGTTGCAGCGTTCGTTGTACGCGACGAGCAATTTTGTAGTGCCGTTCACCAACGAACTGTGGATCGAGAATGCGACTCGATGATGCGAGAGGGTCAACCGCGGGATAAATTCCCTTTTCAGAAATTGATCGTTCGAGATAGAGAAACGCATCGAGATTTCCAAACGCCGTTGCAGGGGCTGGATCAGTTGGATCGTCAGCTGGGACGTAGACGGCTTGTACTGAAGTAATAGCTCCCTTTGATGTGCTTGTAATCCGTTCTTGGAGAGCTCCCATTTCAGTGGCAAGCGTGGGCTGATAGCCCACGGCACTCGGCATGCGTCCAAGCAACGCTGATACCTCGCTGCCCGCTTGTGAAAATCGAAAGATGTTGTCGATAAACAGCAGCGTGTCAGTGCCGGTCGTGTCTCGGAAGTATTCTGCAATAGTCAAGGCGGACAGAGCTACTCGAAGTCTTGCACCTGGCGGTTCGTTCATTTGACCAAAGACCATACAGGTCTGTTCGATAACGCTGCGACCGGTATCACCAATTTTGGCTTCTTGCATTTCAAGCCAAAGATCGGTTCCCTCTCTGGTTCGTTCTCCGACGCCGGCAAACACTGAATTACCACCGTGTGCACTGGCGATGCGAGCAATAAGCTCCGTTAGGATCACTGTTTTTCCAAGGCCAGCACCACCAAAGAGCCCTGCTTTTCCGCCTCGCACGAACGGCGTTAAAAGATCAACCACTTTGATACCGGTCTCAAAAAGATCCGTTCGCGTTGAGAGATCTGTGAGCGGCGGAGGAGCACGATGAATAGGCCAACGTTCTCCTGCAGGAATATCCCCTCGGCCATCAATCGGTTCGCCAAGAAGATTGAACACGCGTCCGAGCGTGGATGGTCCAACTGGCACAGTCAGTGGGCCTCCGGTATCAACGCACTCTTGTCCGCGAACCATGCCGTCGGTACTTCCCAGAGAAACGCATCGAACCTTGCCGCCACCAAGATGCTGCTGTACTTCGCCCACAAGACGGAGTGACATTCCGTTTTTATCGGATTCAATTCGCACAGCATTGTAAATCGCAGGAATTGAATCCTCTGCGAACGCAACGTCAAACGTCGAGCCAATGACCTGCGTAACGTGGCCGACTTTACTTTTGGTTGCTGGAACAGGGGCCGTTTTAGAACTCATGAGCGAAGCATCCTTCGGTTGAAGCGGAAGAAGATAAAGAGTGACTTGATATGTATTGGAATGAAAACAGCGAGTGAAAATAGAATCGCGATCAACCTTTCAAGGCTTCGACTCCACCGAGAATCTCCATGATTTCTCCAGTAATCTGAGACTGCCGAGCGCGGTTGTAACGACGTGAAAGATCCTTGATGAGGCTTCCTGCGTTTTCTGATGCGGCCTTCATAGCCACCATTCGAGCCACCTGCTCGCTGACGGCAGAATCCAGAAAACATTTGAAAAGCCGTGACAAAAATGAAGCGGGAAGAAGTTCTTCAAGAATACTTTCGCTTGAAGGATAAAAATCGTATTCAGGCTTCACTTGTGCAAGCCTCGTATCAGAGCCGGTCGACTCTGGTGGAGCGAGCGGTAGAAGTGTTTCGATGATTGCTGATTGTTTGGCAATACTTTGAAATTTTGTGTAGACGACATCGAGTCGATCAAAATCTCCGGCACTGTATCCATCGAGGTAGGCCCGTCCAATCGGTTCCACGGCATCAAATGCTGGTCGATCATCAAAGGACGTATATCGATCGGCGATCTCGATTCCTCGAAAACGAAGTGAAGAGATGCCTTTTTTCCCTGATACGGCAACTTGGGTGCCAATGCCTTCGCTCTTCCACTGTCCTAAAACAGCCAGTGACTGTCGAACAATGTTTGAGTTGTAACCACCGCACAAGCCACGATTTCCAGTGAGTATCAACACCGCAGTGCGTTTGTTGGGTCGCACCTCGAGAAGCGGATGCACGACCCCTATCCCCGAGGATGCGATATTCGCAAGCATGCAGGAAAGTTGACGGGTGTAGTCCCTCGCTGCAACAGAGCGGTCCATCGCTTTTTTAAACCGAGCCGTCGCGATGAGTTCCATCGTTCGAGTGATCTTGCGAATATTGCGCACAGAACGGCGGCGACGGTCGAGTGCACGGGCCTTGGCCATGACAAACTTGCCTCTTTCTCGTTTATCGTCCGGCAGCGACTGTTGAGCTTGGTTGAACGACCAACGCAGCAGCCCGCTGACGTTTGAACTCGGCAATGGCTCCTTCAAGCGTCTTTTCGGACTTGTCGTCGAGTTGATTCGACTCATCGATTGCTTTGCGAAGTTCCGGCATCTGATCGCGAACGAACGTTAGAAATTCTTTCTCCCACATCGCAACATCTTCGCGCTTGACATCGTCCAAGTGACCGCGAGTTCCCGCATAAATCATCATCACCTGATCGACCATAGCCATTGGCTGATATTGTCCCTGCTTGAGAAGCTCAACCATGCGATAACCACGATCAAGTCGCGATTGCGTGGCAGCGTCGAGATCGGTTCCGAGTTGAGCAAACGCTTCGAGTTCACGAAACGACGCAAGATCGAGCCTCAGGCCTCCGGAGACCTTCTTCATGGCCTTTGTTTGAGCTGCACCACCGACTCGAGATACTGAGATTCCGACATTCATGGCAGGACGCTGTCCTGCGAAAAATAAGTCGGGCTGCAAGTAAATCTGACCGTCGGTGATCGAAATCACGTTTGTTGGAATATAGGCAGACACTTCACCTTCGAGCGTTTCAATGATCGGAAGCGAGGTGATTGATCCACCGCCAAGTTCACTCGAGAGCTTTGCGGATCGCTCAAGTAACCGACTGTGGGCGTAAAATACGTCGCCAGGATAAGCTTCTCGTCCCGGAGGACGTCTCATCAAAAGCGACAGTTGACGGTAGGCCTGAGCTTGCTTTGAAAGATCGTCGTAGATGATCAGCACATGCTCGCCCCGATACATAAAATGCTCGGCCATTGCCGTGCCGGAGTAAGGTGCGATGTACTGAAGCGGGGCTGGCGTACTTGCGCCTGAGACGATCACCGTGGTGTAGTCCATCGCCCCATGTTGCCTGAGAACGTCGATAGCCACTGCGACGGTCGAGTCTTTTTGTCCAACAGCGACATAGAAACATTTTACACCGCTCGATCGCTGATTGATGATTGCGTCGAGACCGATCGCAGTTTTCCCAGTTTTACGATCTCCAATAATGAGTTCGCGTTGTCCTCGTCCGATGGGTGTCATTGCATCGATTGCTTTGATGCCCGTTTGAAGAGGCTCTCGAACCGGTGAACGCTGTGCAACACCAGGAGCCAACGCCTCTACGGGGCGTTGCTGAGTGGTGACCACCGGGCCTCGACCGTCGAGCGGATTTCCGAGCGGATCGAGTACGCGGCCAACCACCGCATCTCCAACCGGAACGCTGAGCAGACGGCCGGTGCTGCGGACCTCGTCGCCCTCGGTTACTTTGAGGTAGTCACCAAGAATGATGACACCAACCGAATTTTCCTCGAGATTAAAGGCAAGTCCGATAATACCGCCTGGGAATTCGACCATTTCTCCGGCCATCACGCCAGAAAGTCCCCATACGCGTGCAATACCGTCGCCGACTTCAAGCACTCGTCCGACTTCGCGAACGTCAATGCTTGACTCGTAACGATCGATTTCCTCACGCAGAACCGAGGCGATCTCGTCTGTATTGAATTTCATGAACACTCCTCTGAACGAGACGGGATCCGAGTCGCACAAGACTCGTTGCCACCGAATCGTCGAATACGGTATCGCCAACACGGACAATCATTCCACCGAGTAGTTCCGGATCGACCCGGAACGTGGGAGTGATAGCCCCACCAACAAGTTTTTCAAGCTGTAAAACAGCCATCGATTGCTGAGACTCCTCGAGATCAACAGCCGTCAGAAACGTTGCACGACGTCTGCCGGCAAGTTCATCGAGGAGATGCTCGGCAGCTTCAACAACTTCGGGAAGAATGCCAAGCCGATCATGGCGTGCCAGCACCTTGAGAGAATGCAGCGTCGTTGGCAGCATTGTGCTACCAAGAATTGTGTCAAGCATTGAAATTTTTTCGCGTTCAGAAACTCGTGGCGATGCAAATACATGCAGCGCGGCAGGCACTCGCGGCAGGAGTTCACGAACAATATGCGCAAGTTCCGCAATCACTTCTGCACGACAATTCTTTCGATCCGAAGCCTCAACAATGGCCTGTGCATAAACCTTTGCAATGCGCGCGGCACCGATGTCAGGAGGCAGATCTTTGGATTTTGAGCGAGGCAGCGTGCTATCAACCATGGAGTCGATTCTTCAGTAAGCGTTCTGTCAATTGACACTTGATTTTATAGAAACACCGGCAATCGCGTCTTGAATGAGGCGAGCATGATCGTCGCGACCAATCTTTTCGCGTAGAAATTTTCCAGCAACCTGCACCGCGAGTTCACCGGCCCGTTGCGAAATCTGAGTGAGCGCATCGTCTGTAGCAAGGTTGATCTCGCGACGGGTTCTCGCCAATTCTTCCTCCGCTGAATGTCTGGCTTCTGCGATGATTGTTTGGCGAGTTACATCGGCATCTTTTCGAGCTTCATCGAGCATCATTCGAACTTCGTCAGATGCAGCAGCCACCCTTCGCTCATAGACGGCAAGCACTTCCTTGGCCTCGTCTTGTGACCGCTGTGCAGACGCGATCATGTTCTTGATTCCCTGTTCGCGTTTGTCGAGTCCTTCACAAATCGGTTTCCATGCGAATTTTGAGAGCAAGCCGAACAGCAGAACAAAAACCGCAAGAGAATAGATTGCCAAATCACGTTTGAATTCGGCAGGACTCTCAAAGTCTTCTTGGGAGACACCGGCAGGTGGTTTGTGACCAATCTCAGTGTGATGTTCATCACTCTTCCCATGAACAGTTCCGTGTTCATGGGAAGAGTCTTCTGCAAAAACTGTCGAGGACATTCCCACTGTAATTACAACCGCAGCAGCAAGACAGAGTGCGATCATGGAACCGATCGATCGGCAGTCGTGCCGCGATGTATCGTTACGATCGCGAACAAGACCAAACATCGATGGTGTGTTCCATAACATCGGAAACTGTAATCCTCCTGCCACGGCAGATCTCCAGGTGTCCTGAAAATACTTTACAATTCTTCATCAAACTCATCTGTACTCACGGTACTTTCATGAGCTTTGCAGACTAGGCAAAATCAAATTCCTTGCGAATCACTTCCCTGACTGGCAGATGAAGAGTGCGTAGAACGTGAAGCCTTCAATGAGAGCGGCGGCGATGATCATTGCCGTCTGAATAGTTCCTGCCACTTCAGGCTGACGAGCCATGCTCTCATAGGCAGAGGCAGCAAGTCTGCCGATACCCATAGCCGCACCAATGACGACCAGCCCAGCTCCAAGAAAACGTGTGAGCTCAACGAGCGTGCGGGTATCTGCCCCGCCAGTGGCTTCCTGAGCGCTGGCAGAATCAGCCATAACAAGGGTCACAACAAAAGCAGCGGCAATCAAAAAAACTCGTGCAGTAAGTCTCGAGCGAATCTTCACGGCAAAGGACTCCTTCGAATCGGGGGAAAAATTGATCACAAAACTATTTGAATACTATTTTTATCTCACAACAGCGGTGTTGTACGCGAAATTCATCAGGAGGGAAGTGGGCTTGTTTCAAAACGGATGAACGCAGGATCGAATCGCATTTTTCAGGCCCTTAGGCCGATTTTAAACCCACCGCACACCACAGTTTCTGACTGCCATAGCCCTGCCGGATATCATTCAATCGAATGGGATTAGTGATGATGGACTGAGGCTCCAATAAAAAGAGCGGAAAGGAACGTGAAAATGTAGGCCTGAAGGAATGCTACGAACAGTTCTAAAATGCTGAAGAGCACTGCGCTCAAGACGCTGATTGTGGTTACTGTAGCCCACATGGAGGTGGTCGCCGAGGCGCTCGACACGATCAATCCCATGATGCCCAAAAGTACAAGGTGACCCGCGACCATATTGGCGAGAAGTCGCACCGATAAGATGAGATGCTTAATGAGAAGGCCAGCAATTTCAATGACAAAAATCAGGACTTTCAGTGGGCTTAAATAGAGCGGAAGATCCATCGATGGAACCTGATTTGTAAAAAATCCAATCAGTCCAAACTTTCGCATTCCCGCAATCAGAACAGTTCCAAAAGTCACGCCGGCCATCGCGAGGGTGACCGCGAACGACGCCGTCGGAGAGCCTGCCCATGGGAGCATTCCGAGAAGATTACAACCAAGAATAAAGAAGAAGAGTGTCCACAGGAGTGGAACAAAAGAGTCGGCTTCTTCGTGGCCGTGATGATGTGGATCATCGATAGCCGGTCTCGCGATCGAATCTCGAACAAACACAAGCATCGATTCAAAAAGATTGACAAATCGCCCTTTGGGAGCTGTACCGGATCGAATTTTTGCTCCCACCCACGAAAAAATGAGAAGCATCACAAGTCCCACCATGACCTCGAGAATCATGTATTTCGAGATCGCAAACCCAGACTTGGCCGAATAGAGGCTTTCAAGTTCTCCAAAAGGCTGAGGGATCAAAATTTTTCCATCGAGAGCGGCATTAAACTCTTGCGGGTCGGTGACCTCCGGATGCGCATCTCGCAAAAACTTTGGCACTTTGTCGAGCGAGTCGTATCCGTGTCTCCACAAAGACTTTGGAATTTCAAAGTAATAGCTGTCTTTAAGATGAAAAATGGGATTTGACATTCCGTTCAGCTCCGTCCGGTGTTCGTGTGATCGTTGAAGTGGGAATCAGCCCGACTGGGGTGCATTCTTACGTGTAACAGTGTGTAGGTGAGCAACATGACCATGTAGAGCAGCACGAGCAAGCGACCTGCACCACACTCGTTCAATAGCGCAGGATCAACGCTTCCAAGCCAGGCAAGGGCTCCCAGCGGCAAAAACAATCTCAAGAGCATTCCCGCCACGGTGCCTGCCACGGATGCGGAATAAACGCCTGAAAAGAGTCCTGCTGTCAGCCATCCTCCCACACTTGAGGCGAACATGGTTGTGCTGCAAAAGAATAACACTTCAGAAAATCTCGGCCAGCCGTCTGGTTTGCCACCAGTGAAAAAATTATTGGAAGCGGCAGTGGCAGCCAGTCCGCACGAAATCCCGAGTACGGATGTAAGAATTGCTGCACCAATCAGCGATTGCCGAACGGAATGCTGGTGATTTATTGCATCGGTCATTCAAATGAAGTTTTCGAAAAAGTATGAAAATCCCACACAGTATAAGCCGGCTCAGCGAGATGGAAAATCTTCATGATCCAGACGGCGGGCTTTTCTTTTTGATTTTCTTGACGTTCTGATTCGCCAACTGCACCAGCCACGTCAACGATCCGGTCATACCAAGAATAAACCCAAGCGGTCCCCAAAACCCAGTCCCGAGTCTCTCGTCGAGCCATGTTCCACCAATCCCCGGAAGAACCATCATGAGCGCGACGCCTGTGATCCGAGAGGCCCAGCCGAGCCCGTCGCCGAGCGGTTCGGAGTTGTGAGAATTTGATTCGCTTAATTCGACATTTCGATTGTCTCTGTTTTGATCGATCATCGGTAGGTCTTCTCAGCGTTCAGAAATCGGCACATGAAGCATCAAAAAACTGTTTTCGAATATCTTTTGTCATTTGAAACCAAAAGCATCCCCACCGGACTCTCTTCAATGAAAGCGTAACGGTATCGATGGGAAAGCCTCGATGTCAACGACTCGTACAACCTCCCATCGCTTCAAAAGCTGTTTTCAATACGCTGTTTTGAGGTGTTAAACGGGGTCGACCTTTTCCGGGTTCATAGCTACCGTCTCCCGCATCTTACGGAAGCATTTCGCTGGCGGATGAAACGCCTCGATGAGAATTGAGGGGTTCGTGAGATAAATCTTCGTCGGTGGGGTGTGGGGACTTTCAGACAAACTTTTTGTGGTTTATGCGGTATGCAATCCATCATTCGTTGCGTGATCTGTGGTTCTGTGGCTGGCTTCATTGCCCTCGTCGCAACGTTGTGTATTGCCGCTGAATTGGAAAATCCCGTCAATGAGACCAAGAGTCAGAAATCGTTGGTACATCTGGTTGATGATCAGATTTCTTTAGAAACAGTTCGAACGACATTCGAACAATTTAAAGCCGAACCAACGAACGATTCAGCGAATTCAGAAACAATAGTCGCCTTCTATTCCAATG
>Ga0194061_1000787_pt1 | contig 19356 bp, 18 predicted proteins | sample SepL2221m_MetaG_FD_163423 | JGI IMG/M metagenome (GOLD analysis project Ga0194061, IMG submission 163423) | Anoxic zone freshwater microbial communities from boreal shield lake in IISD Experimental Lakes Area, Ontario, Canada - Sep2016-L224-21m | ecosystem: Environmental > Aquatic > Freshwater >... | reverse complement strand
GTACTGGCCATCTTCGGGCAAAGCGCTCCATTGTTTTGGATCGGCTTGCTGCTCATAAGTTTATTTTCAGTCAACTTAGGTTGGTTACCATCAGGCGGCTTTACTAGTTGGAAGAATTTAATTCTGCCAGCAGTTACATTGGCCATGAATATATTGCCTTCAGAGATGCGAGTGCTATCTGCCAGCGTGAAGGCAGAGCTAGATGAGGATTATGTAAGAACGGCCCATGCCTTTGGTCTTGCCCGCTGGAGGGTCTATTTTGTACATGTACTACGAAATGCGTGCTTGCCACTTCTTACTGTTGTTGGCAACGATATGGGAATGCTCCTTGGTGGCGCGATAGTCGCCGAAGTTGTCTTTAACTTTCCCGGAATCGGCACACTCGCTTTGGTAGGACTTAACGCCCGCGACTATCCTCTTTTGCAGGGAGTAACAATTGTTGCTGCATGCACCTTTGTACTCGTGAATCTATTGGTAGATCTTCTCTACACCGTGATCAATCCGCGCGTGCGCTTGGGTGGAGCGACGTGAAAGAGAAATACCGTGGACGCGGTTTATTGATATTTAGTTCCATACTCATGGGTCTAATTGTTGTTGTTGGGCTAGCAGGCCCCTTCCTATTAGTTGACCCTCTTGATCAAGATCTCATCAGCGCCATGAAGCCACCGTTTTCAGCGCATCACATACTAGGGACCGATCCTCTTGGAAGAGACATTCTAAGTCGCATCGCAAGCGGTGCTCGGGTCTCGTTAATCGTCTCTATTTTAGGAATGATCGGATCCCTCACCGTGGGTACCATCATGGGGCTTATATCTGGCGCACGAAATAGATGGTTGGCATGGGCAAGTGATCGCCTGATTGATGTGCAAATGGCATTTCCTTATATTCTTCTTGCAATAGTGATTGTTTCTGCGACAACCGCCTCGCTCCCAATTTTGATCCTATTAATGGTTTTGGCTGGCTGGGCCTCTGCTGCTCGAGTAATACGAAGCATTGTGTTGAGTGAACGCCCAAAGGATTATGTAAAAGCCGCCGAGCTAGTTGGAGCGGATCAAAAGCGAGTTCTAATTAGGTACATCGGGCCCACTCTTGTGCCAGCAATTTTTACAATCGCACCGTTGCAAGCATCAGCCATGATCGTTATGGAAGCGACGCTCTCTTTCCTAGGCCTTGGTGTACAACCACCAACACCAAGTTGGGGCGGCATGCTCTTAGAAGGCAAGGTTTATTTGAGCGAAGCTTGGTGGCTAACAACAATTCCCGGAATTGCCATAGCAATCACGTGCGCGGCATTAATTGGCATAGGCGAAGGTCTTTCGGTCAAACTGCGAGGAGATCGTCGTCGTCGAGTTGACCCCTCTCAATCAGAAACGGTTAACGCTAAGTCGAACTCCACAAAACTAAATTCTGGCGGCGATAAATCATGATAACCGCAAGAATGGATTCTCAAGCAGAAGCATTGCTTTCAATTAGGGGTTTAACTATTGCGCTAGATGATCGACCCGGAACTTCACCGGTAGTTCAAAATTTAACTTTTGACGTTCGCGAAGGCGAGTGCGTAGGAATTGTAGGCGAGTCTGGTTCTGGAAAATCGCTCAGCAGTTTGGCTCTTTTAAACATGTTGCCCAAAGGTGTGCACATCTCTAGTGGCAGCATCATTGCTGCGGGTAAAGATCTTACAAAGGCAAACGAGAAAGAGTTAAGAGATGTGCGTGGGTCATTGGTCTCGATGGTTTTTCAAGATCCAGGGGCAGCTCTCAACCCAAGTCGTACGGTTGGAAAACTTCTCGCGGATGTACTTCATGCGCATTCGGATTTATCTCGCGAATCAATTCGGGAAAGAAGTATCGCCGTGTTGAATGACGTCGGGTTTCCAGATCCAGAAAGTCGCTTAAAAAGTTTTCCATTTCAGTTGAGTGGGGGCTTGCGACAAAGAGTTGCTATCGCGATGGCACTAATTAATCGGCCGAGAATTTTGGTCGCAGATGAACCGACCACGAGCCTTGACGTCTCAGTCCAAAAAGGTATTTTGCAGCTGATCCGTCGTAGAACTACTGAAGATCGAATCGGGTGCGTCTTTGTAAGTCATGATCTTGGTGTCATTGCCGAGGTAGCCGATCGTGTAGTCATTATGTATTCAGGCCAAGTTGTTGAAGAAGGTCCAGTAGCAAACGTGCTCACCAATCCACGCCACCCGTATACCCGAGGCTTAATAGCGTCTGCTCCAAACATGACAAGCACTCTTGCAAATCCGCTGCGCCCAATCCCAGGCTCTTTACCATCTGTTGGGCGCACACCAAACGGATGTGCTTTTCAAGACCGCTGCCCGGATAAATCCAAAGGACAGTGCGCACCACAAGATCCTTCGTGGACTACTGACTCCAAAAATCCTTCACACCGCTGGCTATGCCATGATTCAAGCAATTCCAGAGCAAAGGCTTCGTCATGAAACCCTTATTAGAAGCCACGGGGATTGTTAAAGAATTCCGAGGACGAGGTCGCTCACTTGATGTTCTAGCCCTTGATGGAGTTGATTTTTCAATCATGCCGGGTGAAGTGGTTGGCATAGTAGGAGAAAGCGGATCCGGAAAGAGCACCTTGTCTCGAATTCTTGTTGGAATCGAACAAGCCACTAAAGGGGTTGTACGACACAACGGCGAGGAAGTTAACACCCCAGCAGATTGGCGCAAACTGCGTTTCGATGCGCAATATATTTTCCAAGACCCGTATCTCTCACTTGCTCCGCACATGAGTGTGGGTCAGAGCATCGGTGACGGACTAGAGATTCGTGGCGAAGGTACTCCGGCTGATCGAGCCAAGCGCATTGCCACCACTCTTGAAATGGTTGGACTCAAAGCCTCGGATGCGCAGTCCTATCCAGCAGTATTCAGTGGCGGTCAGCGACAGCGCATTAGTTTAGCGCGCGCATTAGTGCTCAATCCCAAAGTTATTATCTGTGATGAAATAGTTTCAGGCCTTGACGTTTCTGTTCAGGCACAAATTCTTAATCTTTTAGTAGAGCTTCACCGCGAACACGGAGTGGGCTTAGTCTTCGTTTCTCACGACTTGCGAGTTGTTAAATACTTGTGCCAAAGAATTCTTGTTATGCATCGTGGCTTAGTTGTGGAATCCAATAGCACTGAAAAACTTTTTTCTAATCCGCAACACGAGTACACACAGCATCTATTGAGCTGTGTTCCTGCTGGACTATCCCCGTCAGGCGTGTGACTCATGGAAAAGTGGGACCGTAACTGGGGTTGTCGCGTTGACATAGATGCAACTTCACGCGGATGGGAAAGCGCAGTCTTACAAAACTCTAAATTGCGCGTCACAATTCTTATAGGTAAAGGCTGTGATGTTGTTGAGGTGCTCTACAAGCCGCGCGATATGGACATCACGCCTCGTACGGGACGTGGACTCAGAAGGAGAGATGAAGCAGTTGCTGCGCCGTGGTCTGAGATGGGCTCTTTCCTAGATCAATATGAAGGTGGTTGGCAAGAGATTTTGCCGCATGGCGGCCAACCAGGAACTTTTCAAGGTGCTTCGTTTGCACAACACGGTGAGTCCAGTCGTCTTCCTTGGAAAGTAAGCATTGTGGAAGATAGCTCAGAAAGAGTTGAAATTTTGTGTACTTCACGATTATCGATCATGCCTTTTTATATGGAGAAGCGTTTTAGTCTTAGTGGAAATAGCGCGACTCTCACCATGAGTTCGATGGTTAAAAATGAAGGAGCCGTTGAACTTCCAGTAATGGCTGGGCATCATCTTGCCTACGGGGCACCCTTTATTGGTCCAGGTGCAACGATTGAAATGCCTCAAGGCACAACTTATAGCGCACACGCCGCAACCGTTTTTGAAACTGGACGGCGCAGTAATGGCGCATCTGGCACGTGGCCAAAAATGACAAGTGATACTGGTGCAGAAATTGATATGAGCGTATTACCTCCTAAAGGAACTAAGAGCGATCTGCACTACATCAAACCCTTGGAAGGTTGGTATGCCATCACTTCTGCAGATGAATCCATCACAGCAAAAGTTATGTGGGATAACAAATCGCAACCCTATCTATGGTTCTGGCAAGAATTTGGAGCTGGTAGGACATACCCCTGGTGGGGAATGGAATATTTACTCGGCCTTGAACCATGGACCAGCGCTCCTGGTTCGGGGCTTGCCGATGCTGTAGACGCTGGAACTGCTCCACACATTAAGCCCGGAGATTCAATTTCTACCGCACTATCTGTGCACATAGATGAAAGGAAAAGTAGATGAGAATACTTGCCATTGGAGCCCACCCAGATGATGTAGAGATTTTATGTAGTGGCACTTTAGCCCTCTGCGCTGAACGCGGAGATCAAATCTTTATCGCCATCGCTACAAATGGAAATGTTGGTACGGGCGATCCAGCCATCACACGCGAGCAAATAGGGGCAACCCGACATGAAGAAGCGAAGAAGTCAGTAGCTCACATCGGAGCAACGTTGATTTGGATGGATTTTGATGATGAATGGCTTTTCAATAATCAAGAAACTCGAGAACGCTTTATCGACGCTATCCGAGAAGCACGCCCAGATGTGATGATTATTCATGATCTTAACGATTACCACCCTGATCATCGCATCGCCGGGGCTATAGCGCGGGATTGTCGTATTCCCGCTAGCGTTCCGTTGGTGAAGACTAAATTCCCCGAAACACCGATCCCAACAGTTTTTGCAATGGATACGGTTTTAGGAAATAGTTTCGAACCTGAGTTCTACGTTAATATTTCATCCGTGATTGAAACTAAGAAAAAGATGTTACTTAGTCATCACAGCCAGGCTGCCTGGTTGAAGCATGTTTTCGGAACTGAAATAACTGACAACATGTTGATCCAGGGAAAGTTTCGTGGAGCTCAAGCTGGTTACGAGTATGCGGAAGGTTTTAAATTGATGCACGACTGGCCACACACTGGAGACTCGAGGTTACTGCCATAAAACTTCGCTCAGTTAAATCTTCCCCGAAAACAAGCGTGGATCTACCTCGCCTTAATCGCGAGAGCTCCACGATGCGCTCTGGAATTACCGAGGCTCTGCGACTTCGAATTATCGATGGAACATTGCCGGCTGGAACACGCGTTTCCGAAGAATGGGTTGCGAGCGAAATGGGAGTGAGCCGTGGTCCGGTTCGCGAGTCTCTTCGCGAATTGGAAAACGAAGGCCTACTTGTCGTTAACGCTTATCGTGGAACTTTCGTTAAGGAAATTACAACCGAGGAACTTCGTAATGTTTTGATTCCAATTCGTCTTATTTTGGAAAGTCGTGCTTGCGTCCTTGCAATACCAACGATGACTGAGGGAGATTTTCAGACCTTGGCTGGAATTGTGGATCTTATGGACTCCGTAGCCACCGCTGGAGGAGACGGCGCACTGATCGAGCTTGTCGACCTTGATGTTCAGTACCACCAGTTCTTAATGAGTCTGTGCGATCAGTACCACACCATGCAGTTATGGAAATCAATTCAACCCCGCATTCGGGTGGGCTTTTATCGTCTAGGCCTCAGGCACTTTGATTATCAAGAAATTACCGTGGAACATCAAATACTTTTGGATGCATTGAGAACTCGTGACCCTAAAGTTGTATTGCCAGCCCTTGAACATCATATTTGTACGGATCAATACAGGCTTTTGGATCGAGTCGAAAAAGAGCAAAAATAACGCTTAAATATCAGATTTTAGGCCGGCGTGGAGAGAATCTTCAAAATTTCTTTTGACATGTAATCCCTGATAGAAATTCCCTCGTCGATATATTTTCCATAATTAAAAAATCCATGAATCATTCCTTGGACGTCATTGTGAGAAGTTGTTACTCCAGCCTCTTCTAATTTTCTTGCATAGTCGATGCCATCTTGGCGCAAAACATCGAATTCAGCGGTAAGAATTATTGCAGGTGGCAACTGTGCGAAATTGTTGGCGGCATGTGGAACGGCATAAGAATTCGCTAAATCCTCATCCCCGTTGAGGTATTGCTCCCAAGCCCATTTAATCCCCTTTTGTGTGGAACCAAACCCTTCAGCACAAGGAACGCCAGGATGAGAGACATACTCTGGACCATTAGCTGGGTAGATGAGTAATTGGTATGCCAACTTATACTCACCTGTATCTCGTGTCTTAAGAGCAACAGCTGAGGCAAGATTTCCGCCAGCGCTATCACCACCAACACCAATTTTAGTGGAATCAATATTCAAGTGAGCTGCGTTTGCAAATGTCCATTCAATTGCAGAAAAGCAGTCATCAAAAGGAATGGGAAATTTATGTTCAGGTGCCTTTTGATAATTGACAGCAATAACAACAGATTGTGTTTTCGCAGCTAGGGAAGTTAATTGTGCGCTGTAGCGATCGATGTGGAAGGCAACCCATCCGCCGCCATGAAAGTAGATAAGAGCGTTAAAAGGACCGGGACCATTTGGTGTGTAAATGTTTATAGGTAGATCGGCTGTCGGGGAGGTGATGTATCGATGCTCTATGGCGACACTTGGATCCAGTGGGCCTGCGAGATCGTTATCGGTGTGGGACAGCGCTCTGACACCGTGAAGGTCCACTGTGATATCGGGAGGGTTTGATTGTGCTTCCATCTCCAAAAATGCGCGGGCTTGGGGATGCAAAGGCATGGGAGCGACTCTATAAGTTTTGATCCAGGTTAGATATCGCTTCTCTCAATAGGCAAGAGAGCGGGCGACGGGAATCGAACCCGCGCTGCCAGCTTGGGAAGCTGACGTGATGCCATTTCACTACGCCTGCAAGACCTAAGAGCCCATTTACCCAAAGCATAGGCAGGGACGGTAAAGTCACCAACTATGTTGCTGAGCGATCGAGATATTCACTTAGAAATTAAGGCTGGCCGAGTCAAGGTAGAACCTTTCGACACAGGGATGATCCAACCCTCCAGTGTGGATGTGCGACTTGATCGTTTTTTCCGTGTTTTCGAAAACCATAAGTATTCAGTGATTGATCCCTCTATTGAACAAGGTGAGCTCACACGCGAAGTAGAAGTGGCACCGAAAGAGTTTTTCATTTTGCACCCAGGTGAATTCGTTTTGGCGAGCACCTATGAAATTATTTCTTTACCTGATGACATTGCTGGACGCCTAGAAGGTAAATCCTCTTTAGGTCGTCTTGGCCTTTTGACTCATTCGACCGCGGGATTTATCGATCCAGGATTTTCTGGACACATCACTTTGGAACTTTCTAACGTTGCCAACTTGCCAGTGAAATTGTTTCCTGGAATGAAAATCGGGCAACTGTGTCTCATCAAACTCTCATCTCCCGCTGAGCATCCTTACGGTTCGGCGCTTTATGGTTCACGTTATCAAGGTCAACGCGGGCCGACGCCAAGCCGTTCATGGATGAATTTTCACCAAAGCGATATTAAGTAGCACGTTCTTGGACTAGACCTCCCAGAGGCAAATAGTAAGCACTCAGGTGCAAAGTTCATCTACTGGTACTTTTCCTAAACTGGAGTAGATTACTGACATGTCAAAAATTGAGATGGTTCTATTAGTTATCGCAGCGCTCGCATTTTTTGTTGTCTCTCTCTATAACCGCCTAGTGCGCCTCAACGTTGCAGTGGACGAAGCGTTCGCGCAGATCGAAGTTCAACTCAAGCGTCGTTCTGATTTGATTCCAAATCTAGTTGAGACAGTTAAAGGTTATGCGGCGCACGAAAGCGCAACCTTTGAAAAAGTTGTTAACGCCCGAGCTAAGGCTACTACCGCCACAACAGTTGCTGATGTGGCTGCTGCCGATGGCATGGTCACGCAAGCCCTTCGCGGATTATTAGCAGTTGCTGAGGGGTACCCAGAACTTAAGGCATCCAGCAATTTCTTAGCCCTGCAAGAAGAGCTATCCACCACTGAGAATAAGGTCTCTTTCGCTCGTCAGTTCTATAACGACAATGTGCGCTCGTTAAATACAGCAGTAAAGACGATACCTACTTCACTTTTTGCTGGTATCGCAAAAGTAAGCAGCCGTGCTTTCTATGAAGTAGAAGATCCTGCATCTCGACAAGCACCAAATGTGAAGTTTTAATATTTAATGGCTGAAGTTTCATTTCGAGGCATGGAAGCCTCTAACAAAAGAAAAACATATTTACTTCTAGCTGGTATGGGTGCACTTGTCTGGGTTGTTATTTACGCAGCCTTGACTTATTTTGGGGCAAGCACAGTGGGAATAGTTCCCATCGCGGTTGGAATAGCACTTGTATCAGTGTGGGGTTCGTATTACGCATCAGATTCGATTGTGCTGCGTATGACTGGAGCTCGCGAGATCAGCGAAGAAGAGAATCCAAAGTTGTTTAATGTGATTCACGAAGTTGTAATCGCAAGCGGTTTACCGATGCCTAAAGTTGCAGTGGTAGAAGATAGCGCCCCTAATGCATTTGCAACAGGCCGTAATCCAAATCATGCGGTAATCGCTTTTACAACCGGAATTTTAGATGCGATGGATCGAGATCAACTCCAAGGAGTTATTGCTCATGAAATGTCTCATGTTGGTAATCGAGACACATTAGTTTCTGCAGTCGCCGCAACAACCGCGGGAGCAATTGCTCTGCTTAGCGACATGCTGACACGCATGATGTGGTTTGGTGGTGGACGTAGAGATAGCAGGAGCGGTAATTCAAATCCAATCGCGCTCGTTGTTTCGCTCGTCGTCTTGATTCTTGCGCCCCTTGCTGCCATGTTGTTGAAATCTGCAGTTTCACGTCGTCGTGAAGCTCTGGCTGATGCAACAGCCGTATCCTTCACGCGAAATCCTGCGGGATTACGGTCGGCACTTGAAGTTTTAGCTGCGGATTCAACAGTGGTGCAACAACGCTCGACCGCTGTTGCTCATATTTGGATTGAGTCTCCGCTAGACGCACGTTCAGTTTCGCGACTATTTGCTACACATCCACCTATCGAAGAACGAATCGCAGCACTGCGCGCAATGGAAAGCTTGGGTCCTGCGCAGTAGTACGTGATTGATGTTTGGGCAAAATGTGATTCAGATTTGGCGAGAAGGTGTTTGAGGAACCCCTCTTCACTACGAGTGAAATTTGGGCGACCTTATTTAGAATTCAATCAAGGCTGCTAAAAGTCAGATTCTTAGTGACTTAAAGGGAAAAAGAGTGTGAATGTTGCGCCTTCGCCGAGTTTTGAAGCCACACTCACTCGGCCGCCGTGGGCTCGCATTACCGAATCAACAATTGAAAGACCTAACCCACTTCCCTCATTGCTAGTGCGTGCACGCGATGGATCGGCGCGGAAGAAACGCTCAAAAATTCTTTCTTGATCACTTTTGCTTAAGCCTGGCCCTTCATCGGCTACGGCAATTGTAATTCCTTCGTCAGATTGTGTAACTGTGATCGAAATTTGTGTGCCAGCGGGGGTATGAGTGCGTGTATTAGCAAGTAAATTTGCAATCACTTGGTGTATTTGATGTGAATCGCCAAGGACAAAAAGATCATCATCTGGCACTGAAAGTGAAATGGGATGTTGTGGGCCAGCTGCTCGAGCAGATTCAATCGCTTCTTCTACGGCTTGCTTGACGTTAACGGGTAGTTTCACGATCTCACGCGATTGATCTAGACGAGCGAGTAAGAGAAGGTCTTCAACAAGTGTTCCCATACGCACAGATTCTTTTTCAATACGTCCTATCAATTCACTTGTCTCGATGCCAGGTTGAACCGCTCCCTGGCGATGTAGTTCAGCAAACCCACGAATTGCAGTCAGTGGAGTACGTAGTTCATGACTTGCATCTGCAACAAATCTACGGAGCCTGTCCTCACTTGCTGTACGTGCGGCAAAAGATTCCTCAATACGGGAAAGCATTTGATTGAGTGAGCCGACAAGTCTTCCTACTTCGGTGTCAGGTTTTGCTTCCGGCAAACGAGCAGATAAATCTCCTTCGGCAATTAACTCCGCAGTGGATTCAACTTCAGCGAGGGGCTTCAATCCAAAATCAATAACTTTTCGGGAAGCAAAAGCAATAAGCAAAAGTGCAATCAGACCAATAAAAATAAAGAGAAACTGTAATTGATGGACAGTCTTATCGACTCCATCGAGAGATTGCGCGACAACAACACTTCCAAGTGAGGATGGAAGAACTCGTGCTAATACCCGAAAGTCAGCACCCGGGGCCGAAATTGTGAAAGGTAAATTCTTTTGTGCTGCCACAATCGAGGGAGTGAACCCCTTTACGAATTTGGTAATTTCTTGAGTGTTGAGGTCTCCACCTAGAACACCAACAATGTCACCTGTTGGATTGAGTAAAGTAACCGACATTGATGTGGGCACCTGGCGTAATGGCCGAAGGATGCGCGTTGGAGCAGGTTTTGGTCGAGGCGTAGCTCGGTCTTGGGATTCATCGCTCTCGGATGCAGATTCTTCATTTACTGGTAACTGGTTTTCATCAGGGGCAATTCCTGCGCGATCTAAACGAAGAGATGTTCCTCCGGCAACACTTGCAAGCTGTGAATCGACTTGGCTGGTGAGGTATGAATGAAGTGCGCTTCCTGCGGCAATATCGGAGGCGATAAATCCGAGACCAGCCAGAACTACAACGCCGACGACGAGGCGATTCTTTAAACTCCACAAACTTAATGGAGTCGAGACTCTACGGCGCTGAGATTCCATCATAAAAGTAGATAGTGCAGCGCACTATTTTCTAGGGGGCATCCGTAGGCGATAGCCAACGCCACGCACTGTGTGAATAAGCGGTGGGTCGAATGTGTCAATTTTTTTACGAAGGTAGGAAATATATGTTTCAACAATTCCTGCATCTCCGCGAAAATCATATTGCCAGACGTGATCCAAGATTTGCGCCTTAGAGACAACGCGGTCGGCATTGATAAGAAGGTAGCGAAGCAAAAGAAATTCGGTGGGGGAAAGTTCAATCAATTGGCCCGCACGATAAACCTCATGAGTTGCTTCATCTAGTTCTAAATCTGCGAAGCGAATCTTTTCGTCATCAGGAATAATTTCAACGGCTCCTGTGCGGCGAAGTAATGCACGGATACGCGCTACAAGCTCTTCAAGACTAAAGGGCTTTGTCATGTAATCATCGCCGCCGATAGTTAGGCCTGCAACCTTGTCTTCCATGCCATCTTTAGCGGTGAGGAATAGAACGCCAACATTGTGGCCTTCACTGCGCAATTGGCGACAGACTTCAAAACCATCGAGATCTGGCAACATGACATCAAGGATCATTGCGTGAGGATGGAATTCTTCAGCAACCTGCAATGCCTGCGCGCCATTAGCCGCGGTGCGAACATCAAAGCCAACGAAACGAAGGCTCGTAGCAATGAGATCGGAGATGCTCGACTCATCATCGACCACCAAGATCTTGTGGGTAGTTACTTCCTTGATATCGCTCTGTCCTGCACGCTCTTTGAGAGTCGTCATTGTTATCACCTCGCTGCGCACAATGCTCCCGAATGCTGGGGATTGTCTGAGAATACTACGAATTACGACTAAGGATTTAGGCTGGCTTGACCGACCTCAAGAGCGCTTGGGCAACATCCAAAACCTCGACGGTGGATTCGCGAGCGGCAACGCCATCGCTGACCATGACGCGACAGAACGGACACGCCACCGCTACCTCTTCTGCGCCAGTTGCAATGGCTTCATCGACACGGTTTAAGTTGATGCGGGTACCAATTGATTCTTCCATCCACATTCGCCCACCGCCTGCGCCACAACAGAATGAACGTTCTTGATTACGTGGCATCTCTTTCAGCGTCACACCAGTTGCGGCGAGAAGTTCGCGAGGTGGATCATAAATTTTGTTATGACGTCCCAGGTAACAAGGATCGTGGTAAGTCAATTGTTTTTCATTCTTAGTAATCGGAATAAGTTTGCCTTCTCGCACCAATTGGTTGAGAAGTTGGGTATGGTGAACCATCTGCAATTCAAAACCACTTTGCGCGTAGTCGCGACCGATAGTTGTGAAACAGTGAGGACAAGTGACCACAACTTTCTTTGTACCTTTATCTGGGCGAGCCGCAAAAACTTGCGTGAGAGTTTCGATGTTTTCGCGGGAAAGAATTTGGTACAAGAATTCATTTCCGGCCCTTCTTGCAGGATCACCGGTGCACGTTTCCTTTTTGCCAAGGACAGCAAATGAGACTCCCGACATATACAGGAGCTCGGCTACAGCTTTAGTAGTTTTCTTTGCGCGTTCTTCATAAGCCCCTGCACACCCAACCCAAAACAAATATTCGACATCATCAGGCAATTGACCTTCGACTACGCGAATTGGGAAATCGCATTCGGCCATCCATCCATCGCGATCAGTGCGATTGGCACCCCAAGGGTTTCCCGCACTTTCTAGATTGCGGAAGGTGCCACCAAGTTCTGTTGGAAATTCGGATTCAACCAATACCTGAAAGCGCCGCATATTAACGATGTGATCAATATGTTCGATATCAACTGGGCACTCGTTCACGCACGCCCCGCAGGTAGTGCAAGACCAGAGAACCTCAAGTGAAATAGGCGCAAATTCGCCAACCAGAGCTTCATTTTTGACAACCTTGGACATTGCGTGGTCACGCATCGCCATGATGAGCAACTTCGGTGACAAAGGCTTGTCGGTGTGCCACGCAGGACACTGAGACTGACAACGGCCGCATTCGGTGCAGCTAGTCATATCCAGTAGGCCCTTCCAAGATATATCTCCCCTGGTCCCAAGTCCAAAGACATCGTCATCGGCTGGATCTTCAAAGTCAATAACTTTTCCATGCGAGAGCATCTCTGGAAGCTCACCTAGTGAATTAGTTCCATCGCTATGGCGTTTGTAGTAAACGTTAAAGAAGGCGAGGAATCTGTGCCACGCCACACCCATGGTGAGGTTGAACGCAATTACGATAAACCACAGCATTGAAACAACAATTTTTACCGCAGCAATTATTTGGATGGACTGTGTAATCGTGTGAAGACTTAAATTTTTGAAGCGGGCTCCAATAAACCATGTGGTGATGAAATGTTGATTCCAGATTGTGTATTCAGATAAAGCCGCTTCAAAGGCTCTTAAGGAGATAACACAAAAAACAATGACAAGAATTGTTGCTTCAACGAAGTAAGCCTTGAGCGATCCCGAACCAAAGAAGCGAGATTTTCTATCTTTCCGAAAGATCCGAGTGAATTGTCGAATTCCAATTAACGCAACAATTCCAATTCCCGTTGCCCATGCAGTTAGTTCGGTGAAGTATTCGTAAGGATAGAAACTTCCGATCCAAGGAAGAACGAAATAAGGATTTGAAACTTGACCATATGCCGTAACAAGAGTTCCAAAAAGTGAGAAGAAACCAATCATGACAAACCAATGTGCGATTCCAGTTCCTGTAAAATTGAGCATCTTTGTGTGGCCCAAGATCTCGCGGAGCATGTTTCGCAATCTGCGCCCGCGGAAATCACTTCGAGTTGGGTCGGGTTGCCCAGCTTTGTAAATCGCTAAAAGTTTTTTGCCATTGAAGGCAAGAAGCGTGAAGGCCACCAAAGTAATGCCGTATGAGATCGCTAGTAGGACGAGATTCAACCAATAGGACATAGTGAAGAGGGTATCTACGGAAACTGGCATTTGCATGCTTTTATAATGCTTTTTTACCCCTCCTAAAGATTAAATCAATACTGAACCGTGGGAGAGTCCAGAAGTACGGACCCTCATCTTGATAGATGCTTAGATGTTGCTCCTAGGGGGTGGTTGAAGGATGTTGAATGTCCACATAATTGTTGGAGCTCGACCAAACCTCATGAAGGCAGCGCCAATTTATAAGGCATTTAAATCTTCTGGGAAAATTAATCCAGAGGTCATTGATACTGGGCAACACTATGACAAAAATATGTCACAGGTCTTTTTTGAAGAATTCGGACTTCCAAAACCAAGCCATGAGTTGGCGGTTGGAAGCGGCTCGCATGCTACCCAGACAGCAAAAATAATGACTGGATATGAACAAATTTGTTTAAAGAAGAAACCTGATTGGACAATTGTTGTTGGCGATGTAAATTCCACATTGGCTTGCGCAATTACAGCAGCAAAACTTGATATTCCAGTTGCACACCTTGAAGCGGGTCTGCGCTCTAGAGACTTATCAATGCCCGAAGAGGTTAACAGGATTGTGACTGATTCGATTAGCACTCTTCTTTGGACTCCCTCTGAAGACGCAACGGAGAATTTACTACTTGAAGGTCATCAACAATCAGCTATTGATTTCGTTGGCAATATTATGATTGATACTTTAGAGGCAATGAAAGAACGATTCACTAATCGTGCGTTTTGGAAGCAGCTTGATTTAGAAGTGGGCAGCTACTCCCTCATGACTTTCCATAGGCCTAGTAATGTTGACCGTCCTGAAACTGTCGTGCAGATTGCAAACGAAATACTAGAAGTTTCACAAAAAATTCCAGTTGTTTTTCCTATCCACCCACGTACGAGAGAATCCATGAGAAATGCCGGGGTTTTGGCAAAGCTTGAGAATGCAAAAAATGTAATGTTGCTTGAACCACTTGGCTATATCGATTTCATGAGTTTGCTGAGCAACGCCACCTTTATGATCAGTGATTCTGGCGGTATCCAAGAAGAAACTTCTTATCTAGGAGTTCCGTGCTTCACCGTTAGAACCACGACTGAGAGGCCTATAACTTTAGGTATGGGTTCGAACTCACTGATCGGCATCTCTCAAATCTCTGAATCCGCTTTAGTTCCAATGCCAGAAAGAACGGCCGTAAAAGTGCCTAAATTCTGGGATGGTCACACAGCTCAACGTGTCACTGAAAGTTTGTTACGGGAAAGCTAGGCAATCGTTTTTAGACGTAAGGTACGATCACTAATTATGAGTCCACGAATGGCACGGTTTAGAAAACTCCTTAATCCATATTTTGTAGCCGCATTCCTAGTTTCATATTTCTATCCAAAACTCTTATGGAATTCCTACATTAAAGCGTGTAAAAGAATTGGACTGAGAAGGGGCGTGTTTGTCCTATCCTTTGATTGCGACACCGAACTCGACATAGAGGTCATTCCTGAGGTTTATCGAAAGTTGAAGAACTTGGGAATTCGCCCCGTGTTCGCTGTACCCGGAGAGTTAATCATTGCTGGTGGTGCTGTCTATAAAAGTTTGGCAGATGACGGTGCTGAATTTATTAATCATGGATACAAAAAACATACTGACCTTAAATTACCCGACAGAATTTACGAGAGCTATTTCTTTTATGAAACTTTAACCACCCCAGAGGTAGAAAGCGATATCCGCTCAGGCGATGAAGTAATAAGGGATTATTTAGGCTTGACTCCTAAAGGTTTTAGAACCCCGCATTTCGGGACATATCAGTCAAAGAAGAATTTAGCGTTCCTTCATAAAACACTGAAGAAACTTGGGTATAAGTTTTCAACTTCAACACCTCCTTTTTATGGCTTTAGAAACGGCCCGTTGTCAATTCATGATTCAGTAATTGAGTTGCCAGTAAGCGGATGCCCTAGTTGGCCATTGAGAATTCTCGACTCGTGGGGGTTTGCTTTTAACCCTCAACGCATCGTGAGCAAAGCTGACTACATTCAAGAATTAAGCGCCCTTACAGATTTACTTGAGTCGAAAGATCCAGTCTTCATCAATATTTATGCCGACCCATCGCAAATTTATGATTGGCCCGAGTTTTTTGAGGCAATGAAGCGCTTGGTCAGATTTAACGCGCATTCGTTCGAAAGCGCGATAGGTATACTTCAACCATGACTCAGGTGCTTGTAACGGGTGGCGCAGGCGCAATTGGAAGTCATTTAGTAGCTCGTTTGGTTCAAGGCGGGTACCAGGTTTCGGTCATCGACGATCTCAGCTCAGGTCATAAAGAGCTATTGCCGGATTCTGTGAATTTTACCCAAGGATCCATCAATGATGAAGCAGCGCTTGCTCAGGCATTTTCAGTTAAGCCAAGGTGGGTTTTTCACCTAGCCGCGCTATTTGCGAATCAACAATCTATGGACCGCCCGGTTCACGATTTAACGGTAAACGGAATTGGAACCCTCAACGTCTTGCGATTTGCAAGTGAAAATAAAGTAGAAAAATTTCTCTATACCTCTTCTTCCTGCGTTTATGGAGTGCAACAGCAAGTGATGAAGGAAAGTGATGGACTTTCACATTTGGACACTCCTTACGCGGCTACAAAAATGTTGGGCGAGCACTATTGTCGAATTTGGGCGAAGAATCACGGATTACCGACAGTAGTCATGCGGCTTTTCAATAGTTACGGCCCTCACGAATTCCCAGGTAAATACAGAAACGTGATTCCCAACTTCTTCGCTTTAGCGCTAAACCACCAACCCCTACCAATTTTAGGTACAGGAAAAGAAACCAGAGATTTCACCTTTGTCTCAGATGTCGTTGACGGGATGCTCGTAAGCATGAGCGCTGATACCGGGGATTATGAGGTATTTAACTTAGGAAATGGAGTTGGGACGTCCATTCAAGTCCTCGCCGAAGCGATTAATGGATTGACGGGGAATTCTGCCGGTTTCACATTTTCCCCAAGGAGAAGTTGGGATCACGTGGAACATAGGTCAGCCGATATTTCAAAGGCGAAACAAGGTTTGGGGTACGAACCTAAAATAAAGTTACTTCAAGGATTAAGCGAAACCTTCAATTGGTTTACTGATAATAATGTCAAATAAGACTCTTTTATTAACTTATTGTTTCCCACCCATGGGAACACCAGAGGCTTTTTTGTGTGCAAAGTTGTTGGGCAATCTTCCAGACAGTGAAGTTACTGTGCACACCATTGGGGCTTGGAAGCCTTGGATGAATCGAGATCAAAGTCTTGTGCAGTACTCAAGCGATCGTTTCAGTAAGATAAATAGATTTACTGTTCCTGGAATTCTTCAAAAATTTCCTTTAGTCAAGCAAGATCTAAAGAAATCCCATTCGAAAAAAGATGTACCAGTAATTCGCTCACTTAAAATACTTGCGATAAGGATTCTTTCTCCTCTTTTCAAGATTCCAGATGCACTACGTGTTTTCAATCGAAGTCTGCTCGCGGATGTGTTAAAGCAACATTGGGAATTTAACAACCTGGTAACCTGGTCGCAGTGGCATTCAATTCACTTGGTTGGAATAAAATTAAAGAAAACGTTCGCCGACACTTTACATTGGACAGCATACTTTGGGGACCCTTGGATTGAGAGTCCATATTCCACCAATCCCAGAATTGTGGAGTTAATTAATGCGCGACTCCAATCAAAAGTTTTCGCAATGGCAGATATCCTCATATTTCCAACGGCTGAAATGCGGGAACTGGCACTCTCAAAATATGATCCATCAATACAAGCCAAAGGGAAAGTGTTAGGCCACTCATTTGATCCGATTCTTTATCCTAAACGCGGAGAGACTAGGACCTCAGAAAAGTACACCTTTAGATATCTAGGGCAATTCTATGGCATTCGTACACCCGAAATAATTTATGATTCTTTGGCGGAACTTTTCAAACGAAGGCCCCTACTACTTTCTTCAGTACAAATAGAAATCATCGGAGATAATTCCCCACTAACGATAGGTTACGAGAGTTTCTTGACGCTTCCACAAGGTGTCGTAACTTTTTTGCCACAAGTGAATTATCTTGAATCCCTCCGCCTCATGACTGACGCGGATTGCCTAATTTCTATAGATGCTCCCGCCAAGACCAATGTGTTTTTATCAGCGAAGGTCATTGACTATATTGGATCCGGCACTCCAATTGTGGCATTTACGCCACCAGGAACTACGCGCGAAATCGTTCAAGAATACGGTGGATGGGTTGCTAACTCAAATGATGCAAATGAAGGATCGATAGCTTTAGAAGCTGCTATTACCTGGCTGAGCAAGAATCGAACTTCAGCCTTTGGGAATAACGAGATTAGAAGTCAATACGAAAGCAAAAAAGTAGCCGGAAACCTTCGAGCATTAATGCTATGAGCACTACTTTCTTTACCTTTGCATTACGATTCAAGTTATGGCATTACGGAATTGGGTCTCGAATAAACTCGGGATTGATCTAAATAATCATGATTTTCTCATTACCCAAATTGTTAAAAAGGTAATTAGGAAGTCCGGAGTAGCCAATTATTCTAAAACTTACTACACGCTAAGGACCATTTATACAGTCGTCGGAGGAAGAAGGAGAATCTTCCACTCCCAATCTATTTTTGGAGAAGATTACATCCTAAAAATGTATCTCCCAGAAAGTTACGGTTCTTACGTCGACGTTGGAGCCGGACTTCCATTCAAAGGCAGCAACACAGCTTTTCTTTACAAACAAGGTTGGTCCGGCATTACAATTGATCCGTTAGAGAGTAATATCAGCAAGCATAAATATAAAAGACCGCGAGATACACAGCTTCTTGCGGCCGTTTTAAGTGAATTGTCCACCGAACCCCTGGAGTTTTATGAATATTACGCACACGAATTTTCAACTAATTCTTTAGAGAGAGTTCAAGTTTTAAAAGAAAAAGGAATCTTGCCTAGGAAATCCTATATTGTCGAAGTCCTAGAACTTTCTACGGTTTTACCGGTTGTAGATCCTTTGGAACCCTTTCTTCTAGATCTTGACATAGAAGGAAATGAATTTGGAATTCTAGAAGGGCTTAATTGGGCATCATTTAGACCAAGAGTCATCTGTGTAGAAGAGTGGAGATCTCCAATTTATGAAAAGAGCCCTGTTCGTTTATTACTAGAATCCCAAGGCTACCTTTTAGTTTCGAGAGCTTTTATCACCTCTATATATGTTCACAGAAATTACTTGGAACAGCAGAAAGATAAGAGCGACGAATGGTCAGAATGGTATTCAAATTAAAAATTTTCTATTATTGTCCGAGAGTCATCCTCAATTTAGTTTTTCTCAACAGTAGGAACGCATAACAAATACTGGCCATTGTAGGGATGGCGATTAATCCTATGTATCCCTTGAGAATAAAGGCTCCAGCAAAGAAAGTGAGGACAAAAAGCGAAGGCGTCTTCCAGCTTATTTGGCTTTGCCCTTGAGTAATTTGTAAGTTCAACTTGAGCACTAGGGCATGGCGTAAAGCTTCTGAAATAAGCACAACAGAAATTATTGCTATCCCAAATGTCCACTCCTTACCTAGTAACTTTAGCACTAGGGAGTTATTCAAAAACGCAAAGCCTGGTACGACAATCAAGAATAAAATCGCGGATTTGGAGTATTTAGAGCTCGCTAAAAAATTGAACTTTTCAAAACGAGACGCGATAAGAAGTTTGGCAACAGAGTCAGGTACGTATCGCATTACAATAATTAAGGCAGTTGCGAGGCTGTATTTTCCAAGGATTGCGCTGCTAAAGAAGAGTGCTATTAATAATTTATCAAATCTATCTA
>Ga0194061_1000786_pt1 | contig 19372 bp, 8 predicted proteins | sample SepL2221m_MetaG_FD_163423 | JGI IMG/M metagenome (GOLD analysis project Ga0194061, IMG submission 163423) | Anoxic zone freshwater microbial communities from boreal shield lake in IISD Experimental Lakes Area, Ontario, Canada - Sep2016-L224-21m | ecosystem: Environmental > Aquatic > Freshwater >... | reverse complement strand
ATTGCGCTCTGCGAGGCGCACGGGCGCGCCCGTGCGCCTCGCAGAGCGCAATGGTGCAGATGGCGTGTGTGTAAAGGTTGTCCCCCCCCGCGGTGATGAGCCCGTCGGGCTTCTGCTGGCGCATGATGGCCTCGAGCGCCTTCAGCACGTTCCGGCGGTATTCGCCTTTGCGAATCGTGTTGCCGCCCCCCATGAATGCAAGCGCCGAGAGCGCGGTGTCCGCAAGATCGCCCCCGGGCTGGCCCTCGAATTTCTCCGCCTTCCAACTGCCGTCGCCATCCTGATGCACGGCGAGCCAGTGCAGCGCCGCATCCACCGCGGTGCGCGCCTTCACCCCGCCCGAGGCTTCCATCGTGCGCGAGAAATCACCCGAACCGAAGAGGTTGATGTTCGCCGGGCCGAGCTTGCCGATCGTCGGTGCTTTCTGGTCACCGAAGGCCTTCGCCATCACCTTCACGTCCCGGCCGGGCCGTGGCGCGGAATTCATCGTGAAGACCGCCATCTTGTCGCGCGGCGTCGGATCCTTGTACTTGAAGATGTCCGCGGCCGATTGCGTGTCGGCGGCGATGGGTTGCACTGCATAATTGACCGTTTCCGTCACGAGCGAGATATCGGCGGGGGCGTCCTGAATTTCCATCTGCGTCGCGCTCACGTCGATTTTCGGCGTTTCAACGGCGATGTTGTTGCTCTGGACGATCTCCTGCGTCACGGGCACCTCGACGGGGTTTTGCGAGATCTGGATGTTGGGGCGTTCCTCGACCTGCGTCTTCGCCTCCGGGAGGGTCTCGACGATCTCCTTCACCACATCGCGCACGGGCTGCGTGAGTTTGAACTCCTCGACGTTGTGCTCGGCGACGCTGAACTGGAACTCCTCCGGCGGACGGCGCGTCTCGCTTCCCACGGCGAAGCGCCAGATGAGCGCGAGCACGGCCAGCAGCGCGCAGAGCAGCAGGCCGGCGAGCACGGCGCGCTTGTCCAAAATCGCCGTGTCCGCCCCGGCCTGGTCCAGCTTCGTGACGGAAGGCGTCCTTGGTTCTTCGGTTCCGGTGGTCATGGCGGGGTCCTCCTATTTGTTTTCCTGAATCTCGACTGTCGCCGAGACCTTGGTGATGCCAGCCTGCGCGGCGCAGCCCATGACGGCCGCGATGTGCTCCCACTTCACGTTCCGGTCGCCACGGATGACGACATTCTGATCGGCATTGCGCACCTTCGCGCGGCTGAGATTGGACGTGATCGCGGGGAGCGTGAGCGGCTGGTTTTCGACGTGATAGAGCGCCTGGCCGCCGGGAAGGTAGCGGACGTTGACGACGATGGGACGCGCCGGCGGCTGGGTGACCTTGACAGCCTTTCCCTGGGTGGGGAGCTGGATCGAGAGGTCCTGCTCCATGCTGTCGATGAACGACGAGGTCACGAGCAGGAACAGGATGATGGCGAAGATCGCATCGACCAACGGGGTCATGTCGATGTGCAGCGCCTCGAATTCGTCGCGATTGAGTTTCATATGTCAGCCCCGGTCTGTGATTGCGGTTGCCACTCCGGGCGCGCTTCCGCCGTCAGCGGGCACCCTGAGATGGATGGCGTGCTCCTGCGCCCCGGAGGCGGGTCCGCCGGATTTGCGCTTCAGAATCTTCACCTGATGCATGAACTGTTCGATCAACAGTTCGCACCGGGAGATGAGCCCGCCGAGCATCTGGTTGAAACCGAAATAGGCAAACAGCGAGGGGATCGCGACGGTCAGCGCAGCCGCGGTGCAGAAAAGCTTCACGCGGATGCCTGCCGCGAGCGCCTGCGCCTTTGCCGCGCCCGTGGCGCCGGCAACGGCCTCGAAGACCAGCACCATGCCGACAATCGTGCCCAGCAGGCCGAGCAACGGGGCCGCCGCCGCGATCAGGTTCAGCGTCTTCACCGGCGTTCGCAGCCGGTTGATGTGAGTGGCGGCGACGCTTTCCGCCCGGCCTTCGATGTCCTCCACCGTAGAGGTCTCCCAGCGATCCGTCAGCGTCCGGCAAATCGCCGGGAAAAGCCCGCGCTCGGCCTTCGCCAGGCGGTCGAACTCGGCGAGGTCGCGATTCTGCAGCGCCTTCCACGAGGCATCGACAAATGCCTGTGGGCATTGCGCCTTGCGCCGGTAAATCCAGAGGCAGTTCAGCGAGAGGATGATGGTGAAAATCCCGAGCAACGCGATCGGGTGCATGAACACGCCGCCGAGCAGATAGATGTCCAGCAACGTGAGCCGTGAGGCCATCGTCACCGGACCAAGCCCGGAGACACGGTGGAACTTGCGGTCCGGATCGGTGCTTCCCGCCGTGCGTTCCACAACAAAGATGCCGCCTTTCGATCCCTTCGATGGAATCTCGACGATCTTGAAGAATGTCTTCTGGTCATTCCTGTACACATCGTTGATTTCGAGCGGCAGGATGTTGTCGTCGGTCCGGATCGTGAACCGCTTGTTATCGCCGGGCCCCGCCTCCTCCGTTTCCGCCTTCAGCGCGGCGCCCTTGTCTCCGAGCGCGGAACTGAGGTCCAGTTTTTCCTCCTGTCCGTGGGTGAATGGCGTGACGAGGGAGGCTATGGCGGCAATCGCCGCCAATCCGAGCAGTTTGGTTTTCATGTTCTATTTTTTGTTTGCAAGATCCTTGAGGATGCCGGGCAGGAGCGCCCGGGCTTCATTGATGACGCGCGGGTTGCCCCGCGGAAAATCCCGGCCGATTCGTTCGGCCATGGCACGCGCCGCGTCCGGCCTGCCGGCTTTCTGGTAGGCCCTGGCCGCCTCGAGACAGGCGCGATCCGTGGGAAAGGCCCCGACGCTCTTCTCAAAAAACGCGAGCGCCTTCAGAGGCTCGCCGACGCCTGTCTCAAGAGACACCATCCCCGCGTAAAAGGCGGCGTCGGCTTTCACGTCCGCGAAGGTGTCGCCACTGATCAGTCCGTTGAATGTGGTCATCGCAACGTCCCGGCGGCCCTGGGCGGCATTCGCCACCGCTCCGTAAAGGTCCATGCGCGGCCGCCGGTCGGAGCGCGGCCATTCGTTGAAGAACGTCCGGCCCACCAATTCGAAGTCCTTCCATTCCTTCGTCTCCACGAGGCCGGCGGCAAGTTTCACGTATGCCTCCTCGATGGCGTCAAACCTTGGATAATCACGCACGAGTGCCTGGAGCATCTTCACTCCGCCCGCAAAATCGGCGAGCTTGTAGCAACTCTGGGCCGCCATGAAGAGCGCCTTGTCGCGCGACTTGTTTTTTGCGAGCGACCGGTCGGCGGCGAAAGGCGCGAGCGTCTGCGCGCAGGGACCCCACTCCTCGTTTTTCCAATAGAGAAACCCGAGCGCATAACGGATTTCGCCCAGATCCAGATCCGGGGGCGGCGTTTCACGGATGCCGTCCCACCCGCCCGTGTTCTGGCGCAGCCATTGATTTCGTGGCAGCGGAACCGGGGCGCCTGTCTTTGCGTCGAGTTCCACCGGGCCATATTCGTCGAGCAAAGTGGCGTAGGCGTCCACTGCGCGCTCCTTCACGCTCCCTTTCCCGGCGTGAAAGCCGAGCACCTTCAGCGCGGAAACGCGGAACCGGTCGTCGCGGAAACCATTCAGGTAGGGCGAGTAGGTCTCGACCAGTTTTTCAGTGTTGCCCAGCGCCGCGTACTCCCGTCCCAGCGCATAGCGCGCGATGCTGTCCTTTTCATCACGGAACTCGACCGGCGCGTTCCTGGGCCGCTGCTTCCTGGCTTCGTCAGGATAAAGCCCCAAGTATGCGCTGAATGCCCGTGCCGCGCGCTCGTGATCATTCACTTCGCCGAAAAGCTGTCCGCTCCTGAGCATCGCGCTCTTCACATATTTCGCCGCCCCCTCGGTCCCGACCCACGGACGAAGCGATTTCTTGAAAACCTTCGGGTCGTTGTCGAAGGACGATGCAACCAGATCACTCCACAGCGCCTCGGCCGTCTTCCGTTTTCCTTCCGGGGTCTTCCCGGCCTCGCCTTTCGCATTTTCCATCGCCAGCCAGTACAGCGCCTCCGGCAGATGCCGGTTCTCATCCGGAATGTTCCGCACGATCCACTGGTAGGCACTCAGCATGTTTTGGGTGTGCCCTTGCAGATACCATGCGTCAGCGACCCGGGACGCGGCGTCATGGACCAGGCGGACGATCTCGGTCTGGCTCGCAGGCTTCCACGGCGCGTCGGTAAGATCGCCCGAGGCGTTCCGGGGCGGCCCATGCACCTTGATCAGCTCCTGAAACGTGGCCGCGGCGGCCGAGTAGTCCTTTTTCACGATCAACAATTCGCCCAGGTAATAGCGCGCATTCGCCGAAAAATCGGAAAGCGCCCCCTTGTCCTCGATGAGCTTCCGGGTCATCGCGATCGCCTTGTCGAGCAATTCGCCGGAGTCCGAGCGGGTGACCAGGCTCTTCATGTAGTCGAGCGTCCGTTGCTCGAGCGCCTTGTCGGCCTTGTTCTCATCGAGCTTCTGTTTCGAGAGCACGAACAGCTCACCATACGCCTTCGCCGCGCGCGCCTTGTCGCCGATCTGATCGGCCACCATCGCGATCCCCTCCAGCGCGGGAACCTGGTAGGGATTTGCCGCGGTCGGATCGGCGGCAATCGCATTCTCGAATGCAGTGATGGCCTTCCGGCCATTCTCCGGCACGCTGCTGAGCCGCAGCGCGGTGCCGATCTGCGTGTGGATGTAACCGTCGAGATGCTCGCCCGAGAGAATGGCCTTGGGGTACTTGGCGAGCAGCTTCTCGTACTCCGCGGCGAGAACGCCGGTTTCCCTCTTGCGCTCGATCGACTCCGCAAGCTGGCGGTCGAGGATGAAGACCTCCGCCTCGGCAGCCGCCGCCGTGCCGGGATTCGCGGCAACCCTGGCCTTCAGTCCTTCGATCCCCGCCGCGCTCATCTTCGCGGGTTCCGCGGACTTTCCGATCTTCGCCTCGCAGGCAAAGATGCGCGCCGAGACATCGAGCGCGGTGCCGAGCGCGCGAAGCTGCGCGTAATTCTCCAGCGCGACATTCCACTTCTCCTGGCGAAAATAATACTCGGCGAGCCGGAAGTAGCATTGCTCGAGGATCTGCGTCTTGCGGTCGCTGTCGGAATTACGCCCGATCCTCGCCGCCTCCTCATAGCGCAGCATCGCTGTCGGAATGTCGCCCAGCTCCGCCTCGTAAATCTCCGCCGACACCAGCATCGCTTCAGCCGCGAGCCCGCGCGACTCGAACTCGCGGACCTTCGCAACCTTGTCGAGCACCTCGACCGCCTTCTTCGGTTCCTTCTGGTCGCGATGGATCAGGCCGAGGAGATAACTGCCGGCAAGCGCCTCGACGCTCTTTGGGTAGCGAGCCTTGAGCTGCTCGCAGATTGAAATCACCGCCTCAAATTTCTTCTGCTGCCTGAAGCCGTCCGCCGCCTTCAGGAGGAGATCCGGGATCTGACCGTTGTTTGGAAACTGCTGCGCGAGATCCTGGATCGCGTTGGTTGCGAGGTCGAGCTTGCCGGCGCGCAGCCAGAGCACCGCGATCTTGTGCGCGGCCTGCTCGGCAAGTTTCGAGTCGGTCTTGCGGCGGAGCAGGTTGAACTTCGCGGCGGCCTCGTCGTATTTTTCACGAATCGCATACCAGCCGCCGAGCAGGTTCATCACCTCGTCCTCGTAAAGCGCCGCGCCTTCACCGAGAAGGCTCTCGAAGCTCTTCGTGGCACCCTCATAGTCCTTCAGCGACGCCTGGAGCTTGCCGAGGACATAGAAGGCTTCCGTCCGGTTCTTGAAGTCGCCCTTTGCCCCGCCGTCCGTCGCCTTTTTGAAATGGACGATCGCCTGATCGACGTCGCCGCGATTGTCGTAACACCTCGCCAGCCGGTACTCCACCTCGCGCACCTGCGAGTGCGTTGGATTCTGCGCGAGGAACTCCTTGTAGATATCCACCGCCTTTTGAATCGCGCCATCCGTTTCGAGTTGCTGCGCCTCCCGCAACGCCTCCTCCGGCGTTGCAGCGGGCGATACGGCGGCGCACGAAAAAATCACCGCGGCTGCGACCAGCCGGGACATGCATGACGGAACGTGTTTCATTTTTTCTCCTCCATCTTCTGGATTATCCCGACGTAGGGCGAGAGGGGATACCGGTTGACGACTTCGTCGAATCGCTCCTTCGCGTTCGCCGTCCTGCCGAGTTTTTGCAGGCAGATGCCGAGCGAGTAAGTGCCACGGACCGCCGACTCCGGTGAGCGCGTCGCGAAGAGCAGATACTCGAAGGCCTCCCGCGCCTTCTCAAACTGCCCCGCCTTAAGGTGGATCATCCCAAGCTGGTAACTGGCGTCGCCCGCGAGGTAGTCGTCGGGCGATTTCGATGCCGCGATCAGCTTCTCGATCGCGTCCGCGGTCCGCTGCTTCCTGAGGTCGATTCGCGCGAGCACGTAGTAAATCCATGTCACCTTGGCGAGATCGGCGCCGGTCACATTCTGCCGGGTCGCGGGCGTGAGCGACTCATACTTCTGGATTAGCCTGAGCGCGTCCTGCGGGAACTCCCTCTCGAGCGCCTTGTCCATGTCGAATTTCAGGGAAAAAATGATCAACTGATCGATGATTTGCTTCAACCCGCTGTCCTCCTTTTCAAGTGACTCGAACTGGCTGAGCGCCTCCTCGAACTGGCCGGCGCGCAGGAGCGCCTTCGCATATCCTTCCCGCGCCGAGAGCTGTTCCGGGCGCTCCTTTGCGGATGAGAGAACCTTCTTGAACGCGTCCGCCGCCTTCGCGTAGTCGGCCATGTCGAACCAGATCCACGCAACCTCCGCGTCGAGCCGGCGCCGTTCCTGGTCATCAGTCGCGGATTTCCTCAACTCCTCGATCGTGGCGAGTACGTTCCGGTAGTCTTTCAAGCCCTTGTAAATGTCGAGCATCAGCCCCTGCGTCTCATGCCTGCGGGCCGTCTGCGGGTAGCGCGCGAGGAGAAAGCGACAGTTCTCGAGCGCCTGCGGCATCAGGTTGTCCTTACGGTAGGTGGAGGCGATCCGGTAGTAGGCTTTCTCCGCCACGTCGGGTTTCACGTTCTCAGCCCGGAAAGTCAGCCCGAGCGGCTCGAGGACATCGCACAGCAGCGTGAATCCCGGCGTGCCTTTTGCGATTTCACGCGTGATCGAGGCAGCGACCGTCTGGGCGCCAGGGTCGAGTTGGATGCTCACGTGGCTGTTCACGCGCAGGAAGTCCGTGAACTGCCCGAGCGTCATTTCCTTCATCGCGCCGCCCACCGGTTCCATGAGCGCAAACTGTGAATCGTAGGCCAGTTGCGCCTTCAGTTCCTCCCGCGGCGGCATCTTGTCCGACTTGAAAATGACGATTCGCTCCTCTGCGGCACGCGTATAGTAGGTCGCGGCCTCGCGCAGGTTCTTCTCATTCTCAAGCGCCCAGCCGGTCCAGAAGCACGCCTGGTGAAAATTCTCGCTGTTGGTGCTGTCGAAGGTCTTGAGGTATTCCTTGAGGACTATCTTCATCTTTCCGTAGTCCTTCTGGTTGTAAAAATTCAGCGCCACAGAAAAAAGCGCGCGCTCCCCGAAACGGCTCTTCGGATCGATCTGCCGCACGCGGTTGAAAGCATCCTTGGCCGCCTCATACCAGTCGGTCGCAATATCCCGTCGGATGAGCTTGAACGTGAGCCCCTGCGGCGCAAGCACCGCGGCGAGGATGTCCGCGACGGATGAAGCGGACGTCAGGCCCGGGGGCTGCGCGAATTCCGCGGCGAGCTTGGCCTCCTTGTCCACTCCTTCCGCCCACAGCACGCGCAACTGGCTGACCTCCTCCACTTGCCGGAGCACTCGGAAAAGCATCGCCTGCCGTTTGGACTCCGCGTCCCACGCACCGTATTTCCTGGCGAGCGGCGCGTAACGAGCGGCGCCAAGGCGCACGTCGAAAATTTCGATCACGCGGACCGCTTCCGACGCCGCGGGGTCGTCGCCTGCGGCGGGCGGATCGATCGTCGGCTTCCCCCCGGAGATGCCAATGTCAAATGCAAGCCCCTCCTTCGCCGGATCGAGGATCTCCTTGAGCACTGCGGCCACGGTCGTCTCACCGGAAGGAAGCCGCACCGCCTTCTTCGCGAGTCGCGAGGCGAGACTGTCCACCTCAGTCCCTTGGGACCAGACAAACGGGATGCCCGCCGCCTTCGAGACAATCTCGAGGGCCTGCGCGGCGGTCGTGGGCTTCGCGGGCGGCTCAAGCCGGATCGTCTTCTGAAGCGGCGCGTACGCCGTCAACAGGTTCGTGCCGAGGCTGATGGTTTCCTTCGGATGGATATGGATCGCAATCGTCGCTGCGCTCGCGTCCTTCTGCGCATCCGCCGCCGCCCTGCTGTAATAGCTTCCGGCCGTGTCGAGGATGTTGAGCAGCTCCGCGGCCGGGATGTCCTTCGCGCGATTCGCGACGCCGACGTATTGCTTGGCGGCTTCGGCGTAGCGGTTCTGGGAACGATACCATTCGGCCAGCTCGATCGCGAGATTCTGGAAGCGCGGGTCGTTCCCGTAGTCGCTCTCCAGCTCCGCAAACCGCCGCTCGGCCTGCTCCTTGTTTTCCTTCTTCGCGGACTTGAACATCGCCTCCACCAGCCCCAGTTCGATGCTCTTCACGAGGTCGAGCGCCTTCGGGTCTGCGTCCGCCTTCGCCTGCTGGAAAAATTCAATCGCCCGATCGATCACCGGCATCTTGAGGAAGACCGGTTGCGCTCCTTTCTTCGCCGCCGCGGGGTTGAAGCTCGCCAGTTCGCACAGGCCGCGATTGAAGAGCGTCTCGGAGCGGAGCGCCTTCCAGTCCTTCTCCGCAAAGCCGGAACCCGCATAGACCTTTTCATCGAGCAGCCGATCGCATGCCTTCGCTCCCGCCACATAATCGGGTGCCTGCACCAGTTGCCCGGTTTTTTCATCCGCGATGCGCTTTGCGTAAAACCGGATGAGGCTGATGAGCGCCTGCGCGCCCTCGGGAGTGCCCTTCCGCTCATCGGCGCTCTTCTTCCACGCCCCGGTCATGTCGCCGCCGCCGGTGACTCCAAGCGCAGCCGCCGTATCTCGCGCCTGCCTGGCGTCCGAGGAAATCGGATATTTCGTGAGCAGCTCACGGAACGCGTCCACCGCCTTGTCGCGTAATTCCTTCGCCTTCGCGCCGTCCGCGGCCTTCGACTGCCCGAGGTAAATCTCGCCCAGATTCCGCAGCGCGCGTGGTGCGTGGTCGGCGGACGCGAGCGACTTTGTGTAAGGCGCGATCGCCCGTTCACCGAGGCCCTTTTCAAAATACATGTCGCCCAGCGCAGCCTGCGCCTGCCCGAATCCCTTTGCCTCGGGCGGGATGCGCTTCAGGAATTCCTCCGCCTTCCCGACATCGGCGCCCGGCTTCTTTTTCTCCGCCATTCCGAGCAGCAGAAACATGTCATCCCTCAGGGCGCCCGGCGGCACGGTCTCGACGAAGCTCGGGACGAGCACCTTTCCCACGCCGTCGAAGTCGCCCCTTTCAAATGCCAGCTTCGCCAGCAGCACCTTCGCCTTCTGCCTCGACTCGAGGTCGAACTGCACGTTTTCCAGCCACTTGGCCGCCTCCCCGGGCTGTTTCTTTTCGATGTAGAGCGCACCGAGCTGCAGCGCCGAGGAATCATGCGCCTTCTCCAGCGACGCCGGCACGGGTTCCTTGTCACGCTGCTTCCGCGTGATCGCATTCCGGTAGCTCATCACCATCCGCTTGTAGATGGATTCGGCCTTGTCGGGCTGACCGGACTTTCGGAAATAATCGCACAGGATCTGATCGGCCTGCGCGACCGTCAGCTCGTCGTATTTCCCCGTGTTCGCCTGGATCTGGCCGTGGATCTGTTCGAGCTGCGCGCCCGCATCTCCCCCCGCCGCGCCCGCAATTTTCATTTTGTAAAGCAACAGCGTCCCGACCCTGGCATCGGCGGGATGCCGCATTACAAATGCATCAATCCGCGCGTCCGCGCCCTTGAAGTCCTTCATCCGGAACGCCACGCCCGCAAGACGGAATTCCGCGATGATCCGGTTTGGTCCCTCGGGCAGATTCTGCGCTGCCTTTTCATAAAATGGCCGCGCCAGTGCAAACTGATCGGTGAGGTAATACGACTCCGCCAGCAGCAGGTGCTGGAGCGCCACTTCGGCATCCGGCTTGTTCCTGATCTCGTCCGTCAGCACCTTGATCACGTCACCGTACTGCCGGTCCTTGAAAAGCTCCGAGGCAGTCCGTGCCTGGGAAAAAGTCCCGGCAAGCAGCACGCAGCCCACGAGTACCGGAGCGAAACCGGAAAACCGGGAGGGACGGATGCAATTGCTGGAAGATGGCATGATCAAAAAGTCGCCGCGTGGATCGCAACGGTGACGACAACCTGAACCGAAGGGAATCATTAGAAGGCCGCGCAAGATTTTTTCTGTAAAAGTTGCACGGCCTCGTGACGCATTGTAACCAAAGAAAATCCACAGCAGCCAGTCATCATGCCCATGAACCGTTCCCGTTGTCTCACCGCGGCCATTATTTTCGCCATGTTGTCCGTGCCGTTCGCGCGCGCGCTTATTAATCCCAAGTTCAGGCCGACTCACCTCGTAAAGGAATCAACATTGATCGCCTCGGTCGGCCTCAAGGAGGGGGAGTCGAAGGACATTTATCTCGCCGAGATCCGCCAGGTGCTCAAAGGCAAGACGGATCTGAAATCATTCCGGCTCGACCTGACAAAGGCGCGCGACACCCAGAACGCCGACGCTTTGCGCGCCCTGGCCGCCCAGGGAAAACCGGCGCTGTTCTTCGCGAGCGAGAAGCCGGCTCAAGGCGGCGAACCGGCCAGGAACCTCGCATTGCTGCACGCCGGCGGCGCATGGGGAGTGTTCTATGGGAAGGCTGGCGGCTGGCTTTTCGACTGCATCGATACTGGCAAGCAGGGCATCTGGGCAGGCGGTACCGACATGCTGCGCCGGGCTGTTGATTACATCCTCGAAGATGAAGATGCCGACCTGCCCGCTGACGAAGGCGCCCAATGGAGCGCGGAACCTCAGAAGATCGCCGCGCTCGACGGCGCCATCCGGGCGATACGGCCGATCGATCTGGCTGGCGACGGCAACACCGTTCTCTTTGTCGCGCGCGACAAGGGGGATCGCCTTCTGGCCTGCGATTCCAAGGGCAGGAAGTTCACCGACATCACCGCCTCCCGCGATTTGCAGTCGAAATCGCAGGAGTATGCGTGGGGTGATTTTTCGGGCCAGGGCCGGCTCGATCTGATCTCGTTCGATGGAAAGGCCTTTTCGCTCCACGCTCAGCAGGCCGATGGCAGGTTCCAGTCACGGACCCTCGATCTCGGCGGCGCGCTTGCCAATGGCTGTACCGGGATGGCGGCGCTGGATGCGGGAGTCAAGGGGCGCTCCGGCCTGCTCGTCAGCGGCAATGGGCTGCCTGTGCTCGTTACCCTGGACGCCGAAGGCCGGCAGACCCTCACGGAACTCCAGGCGCCGGGGGTGGATCTGGGCAAGCTTGGCAAGGCCGGGCAATGCCTTGTGGCCGATTTCGACGGTGACGGCACTGCCGATGTGCTCGCGCTGCGGGAGGGCGGAAGCATCTGGTTCCGCGGTCTCATGCCGGGCGGATTTGCGCCGGGCGTTGCGTGTGCGGTGAAGCCCGGCAGGGGCGCGACGCGTGCGTGCGTGGGGGACTTCGACGGCGATGGCCGCCTCGATGTCTTCTGCGTGAACACAGAGGGTGCCTCCTTGTGGGAGAACGAAGGCGACGGCAAGTTTGCCAACCAGTTCCCGTTCACAGGCGAACTTCTTTATAACAGCCAGCCGGGCGGCAACGACTGCTTCGTTGGCGACATCAACAACGACGGACGCCAGGACATCCTCATCGCCTATGGCGCCACCTCAACGGGACTCAAGGCCCCCCAGATTTTCTTCAACCGCGGCTTCCGCTGCTTTGGAGCCGGTCACTTGATGAGCGTGGCGGAGAGGAAACTGCTTCCCTCGGCGAATCACGCGCAGGATGGCCAGCAGGCGGCCTGCCTCGGGGATTTTGACGGTGACGGCGCGCAGGACATGATCCTGGCACTGAGCAACGGGGAAATCTGGAGTTTTTTCCGGGAGAACGGTGACGGGGATGCGCGGCTCGCCAGCGCGTTTCTACGGGTCGGCGGACCGTCCATGGGCCCCGTGGTCGTGACGGGCTGGATCGGCAAACGCTGCATGGGAGCGTGGAATGTGGTGCCCGGCGTCAGCCATGCCTGCTTTGGCCGCAACGACGCGGGTCCTGTGACGCTCAAGTGGAGGCTGCCTGGTGGCAAGGAACAGCAGAAGGAGATCCTCCTCGAAAAGGGCGGGAGGGTCAACGTGGAGATTAAGTAGTGACCATTTTAACCATTTCCAAACGGCTAACCCGTGGCAAATCCATCGCCATTCCCACTCTTATGAAACAAACAGCACAGCTTGCGGCATCAGTAATCATCCTTGCAATGGCAGCGGCCGGCAGGGGGGCGGAACCGGCGGCGGGCGGTGAGGGGGGAATTGGGACGGTGGTGCTGGACGACAGCACGCTGTGGCGGCAGTTCCACATCGACGGCGCCACGCATGTGCGCAACGCCGATGGGACGCTTGCGCGCGGCAGGATTGAGTACGGCAATATGCGTTTTGGCGCCGACTCGCCGTCGTTCTTCTGGTCTGCGCTTCCTGCGCACGACTGGGCGAGTCCCGCGTTTGACGATGGCGCCTGGCCGCGGCTTCGGTTTCCCCAGCCCACGCTGTGGTTTCGGGAAGAGACCCGGGGATGCAGCATCAACAGCCCGTACGCCCCGGTCGTGCTGCTGGCGCGAGCCCGGTTCGAAATCAAAGACCCCGCACAAATCAAGGCGTGCAGTTTCTCGCTCGATTACTGGGGCGGAGCCGCGGTGTTTGTTAACGGCAAGGAGGTCGCGAGGGCGCATCTGCCGGGCAACACGACAAACCTCGAGGTTGTGGCCGAGGACTACCCGAAGGAAGCCTTCGTGACGTCGAAGGGGAAACTCATACGCTGCGAAGATCGGGACTGGATATGGCTGCCGCGAACGAATCAAGCCTCCGTGGCAGAGTTGCGCACCCGCCGGATGCAGGAGGTCCGCATTCCCGTGACGCTGCTTCGCAAGGGTGTCAACGTCGTGGCCATTGAGACGCATGCCGCGCCGGTGGGCGCCACCGATCAAATTGGGCGTCCCGGCAATGATGATTACGAGAAGGTGGGCTGGCAACCCATCGGGTTGTTGGGTGCGAAACTGACCATTTCGCCGGCGAGCGCGGTCTCGGCCGACGGGCTGAGACCGAAGGGCATACGCGTCTGGAACTGCGCTGTGGAAGACACGGTGACCGCCTTTGACTATGGCGATCCTGGTGAACCGCTTCGTCCGATCACCGTCCACGCCGGCCGAAACACGGTGTTTTCCGGGCGGCTGATGGTGGGCTCTGATCAGCCGATCAAGGGGTTGAAGGTGATGGTGGGGGATCTGGCGCTTGCACGTGAACCCATTTCCGGTTCGCCGCGCGAAACAGCAACGGCGAAGATCCCAGCTTCCGCGGTCCGTATCCGTTGTGCCGTATGGGAACCCGGCAAGTCCAGTGTTGGCTCACCAGCGCGATTCGACGGTCTGCTCGACACCATTCCCTCGGAGATTCCGGTCAGCAAGGCTGTCGCGGGACCGGAAGGTTTTTATGGCCGGTTCGTGGACCGCAAGGGACTTGTGGCCGGGGCGGTCGCGCCGCTCTGGTTTACGGTGCGCGTGCCTCGCGACGCCAAGCCGGGTACGTACGAAGGAACGGTGCAGCTCGCGGCGGAAGGGCTGGCGCCCATGAGCGTCCCGCTGCGCGTGAGCGTCTCCGCCTGGACGGCGCGGGACCCGAAGGATTTCCGCCAGCAGAATATGCTCTTCTCGGGGGAGGAAGGGCTGGCCTGGCACTACAAGATACCGCTCTGGTCGGACAAGCATTTCGAATACATGGGCAAGTCGCTGGCGCTGGCGAGCGAGGTGAACTCGCGTATGGCGATCATCCCGCTGGTAGTCGAGTTTCACGAAAGCATCAGCAACCCCGAGTCGTTCGTTCGGTGGATCAAGCAAGCGGACGGCAGTTTCAAATACGACTTCACCCTTTTCGACAAGTACCTGGACATGGTGGCGAAGTCCACTGGCAAGCCTCGCTCCTTGTGGTTGGGGTGGAAGTGCTGGGTGTCGGGAGAGGGCGGGGCGGTCCCCGTGGCCCGGACGCCGGTGACCTTGCTCGATCCGGCGACGGGCAAGGTCGAGCGTATGCCGCAGCCGGAGCCCGGCTCCGCGGAACATGTGGCGTTCTGGCGGCCGGTGTTCGAAGAGATCCGCAAGAAGCTGCAGACGCGCGGCTGGCTGGACGAGGTGGTGTTCGGGTATTCAGACTTGCAGGGTTCGCCGGCGCCGGCGGCGGTTGATGTCGCCAATAAACTCTGGCCCGGTGGCGAGTGGACGATGTATAGTCACATCGGGCCGTCTGCATTCGTGGGCACCGACAAGAACGTCGTCATGAAGGTCCGCCATTATGGCGCCTGCAACGATCGGCGGTGGCCAAATATCAATATCCCGTGGACCGGAAAGCCGTCGCGCGGGACCAATTGTAGGCTCTATCGCGATGACAGTGGCCGGGTGGGAGGCGACAATCTGCCGCTGATGACCTTGCGGTGGCGGGCGGAAGATACGCTGCGGCGAGGGTGGGACGGCTCGGTGTTCGGGCTGGATCTGTTCCCGATCCGGATTCCTTCGGCTCAGGACGACCGGTATTACTCGGTGAATCGCTGCAACGGAGCGCGGGGGCTCGGCGCGTACAACATCGCCTCCATCCTCTATCCCGGCCCCGACGGCCCCGTGGCCACGGAACGCTTTGAGGTCTTTCGCGAAGGGCTGGAACTTTCCGAGGCATTGCTGGATATCGAGCAGGCCAGTGCCGAGAAGAAGATCGGCGCGGGCCTCCTGGAGCGGGTCATGCGCTATCGGGAGGAGCGGGCCCAGGCGTTTGTCAGGGGGTTCTTCCCTGCCGCCCGCATGCAGGCTGCGGAGGACGCCAAGCTGCTCGACCTGGCCGGCGAGGTGGCAAGGGAGCTGGGGAAGTGAACAGTCCAGTATAGTAGGAAGGGAGAACTTTTCATGACACAACTCGTGAGTCTAGTCGTCATGGCCACGACCTTTCTGATCCCGGCGGCCTACGCCGCCGAGCTCATCCATTTCAAGCTGTGGCCCGCGGTCGCAGACCTCGGGGGCCGCGGCGATTCCCCGTTGACGATCTACCTTGCGCCCAAGGAAAAGGCCTCGGGCGCCGCCAATCACCTCCACACTCCCCGGCGCCGATCCCCGCTCTGACGGTTTCCGGTGCGGCGGGCGCGGAAGCAAATTCCTTGCAGTTTTATCAAGTATGCACACAACACTGTCGAGTATCAGGAGGATGATCATTATGGCGACAATCGGTGCGAGTATGCTCGTCCATGCCGGCGATGGAATGCGTACGGATTGGTTCAAGGATGCGGGCTATGGGCTCTTCTGCTCTTGGGGCAGCAAGAGCGTGAATGCCGACGGCAGCAAGAAGGACTACTACACCGCGGTCAACGAGTTCGATGTCAATGCGTTCGCCAACCAGGTCGAGGAGGCTGGCGCCAAGTTCGTGATCTTTACGATCATTCACGAGCGACACGAGCTGGCCTTCCCCAGTGCGGTCATGGACAGTATCTGCCCGGGGCATACTTCCACCCAGCGGGATCTGTATGCCGACATGTATACGGCGCTCCATGCCAAGGGCATTCGCATGATGTTCTACTGGAATATGCACGCGACAAAAGAGGAACCGGATTGGCACGACGGATCAAAATGGGCCACCGATAAGGCCTGGTTTGTGCAGAAGCACTATGAACTGGCGGAGGAGATTGGCAACCGGTACGGCGACAAACTAGCCGGATGGTGGTTGGACCACTGTTATGACAATGATCCAAGATTGCCTGCGGACGTCAGGAACTGGGGGGCCAAGTTCGACTTCGCGAAGTATGCGGCGAAGCTGAGATCCGGGAACACGAATCGTATCGTTACGTTCAACTTCCGTTGGAAGTTCTGGGGGTGTGACTGGGGCAAAGGCATAATGGATTTCCAGGCGGGGGAGGATGGCTTGGAGAATAACTGGATCCCGGCATCACGGTTCGCCGGCGAAGGGGGTACGCAGTGGTTCGCTTGCGATGCCACGGATGATCCGAACTGGATGCATGTAAAGCCCGGCGTCATCAAGCCCCGGTATGCCACGGATCGGGTCATCTCCTACATCCGGAACGTCATCAGCAACCAAGGCGTCTATGCCTACAATTGCGCCCTGTACAATAACGGCAAGATCGCAGAGGACACGATGGTGCAACTGCGGGCCGTCAAGAAGGCGATACGCGGAGACGCCGTTGCGAGCGCCTCCAAACCAGTTTCTTCTGCCAGGATCCTCTTTCTCGGCAACAGCATCACGCATCACCCGCCGAAACCGGAGATCGGCTGGACAAACACCTTTGGCATGGCCGCCAGTGCGCTGGAGAAGGACTATGTCCACCTGCTGCTCAAGCTGTTCACCGACGCGGCCGGGGGAAAGGCACCAGAGGCGCAGATCCGGAATATTGCCGACTTCGAGCGGGAGTATGCCACTTTTCCGATCGCCACCAAGTTCAAGGAGCTGGCCGAGTTCAAGGCGGATACGGTGATCCTCTGCATTGCCGAGAATGTGCCGAAACTGGCTACGCAGGCGGAGCAGGACCGGTTCAAGGCCGCCGTGAAGGAGTTGCTGGTTTTTGTGAAAGGGAGTGGCTCGCCCGCGACCTACGTTCGCAGCAGCTTCTGGCCGGATGGGGTCAAGGACCGCATTCTGAAGCAGGTCTGTGCCGAGTTGGGCGGGACCTTTGTGGATATCAGTCGCTTGGGGTCCGATCCGAAGAACTATGCGCGGTCGGAGCGGAAGTTCTCGCACGACGGTGTGGCCGGGCATCCCGGCGACGCCGGCATGGCGGCCATTGCCGAGGCGATCTGGAAGGCTGTGCAGGAACGAAAATGAGGGAGACATGAAGACAATCGGACGTAAAGACATCTCAAAGAACAGAGTGCCGGACTGACAGCGCCTTCGACTTGAGCCAGAACACGTGAGGCTTTTCCGTGTGCCGCGAAAAGTGACGCAGCCGGACCGCATCCCGCAAGCGCTCCTCTGCTTCTGTCATTGTCGTTGATGCCCGGTATCATTCCCAATACCCCTCACTCTCTGACGCCGAGCCCCGGTCCGGCGGTTTCCGGTGCGGCGGATGTGACGGCAAATTTCTTGGAGTCGGAGGTTTATGCTTGGCGGTCAAGTCAGAGGGTGGCTACGGTGCTGAGAACTGCTTCCGGCTGCCGGTCCATCCGGCATTCCTCTGGCCGAGACCGTTCCCACTGACCCTCAAGCCTACCTAGGAGATACACATGATTCCATTCCGCAGACTGATTTTGATTTCGCTGTTGGCCCTGCCAGGGATTGGAGGGTTCACGTCGAAGCTCCGGGCGTCGGAGGAAACCGCGCTCGCCCATGGAGTGCTTGTGGTAAGGGCCTCGGTGCAGGAGGCGCCTCCACGGATTACGCTCGCGTGGCCGCGTGTCGGCGGGTCGGGCGGCTTCGCGGTCTTCCGCAAGACAGCCGAGGCGAACTCCTGGGGCGGTGCCTACGCAAATTTGACTGACGCCAATGCCACCCGCTTTGCGGATGACAAGGTCGTGGCAGGCGTGGGTTACGAGTACAAGGTCGAAACCGTTGAAGTCCTGCCAAACGCGGGAAGCAGGCAACCGGGTGGCACGAAGGCCAGCGGCGTTCTTTATTCCGGGATCGCTTTGCCGCCGGTGGACAGACGCGGGAGAATCATCCTGCTTGTTGACGAAACGATGGCGGCGCCGCTGGCCGGCGAACTCGAACGTCTCGAACAGGATCTGGCCGGGGACGGATGGACCGTGCTGCGGCATGATGTCACACGGCAGGCGACCGTGGGGGGCAATGCCACCATCGCGGAAGTCGAGGCGATCAAGGCCGTGATCCGGCGCGATTACAACGACGATCCGGGCAACACCAAGGCGGTGCTGTTATTCGGGCGTGTGGCCATTCCTTACTCCGGCTGGCTGATTCCGGACGGGCATGACTTTCAGGCACGGGAGGCGGACACCTATTATGCCGTGCCAGATGAGACTTGGACGGACGAGCGGGACTATGGAGGCAAGGGACTGCGGGGAAACCAGGCGGGTGACGACAAGTTCGATCAGTCGTGGTTCCAGCCCGCGAAGGTGAAGCTGGCCGTCGGGCGGGTGGACATGTCGGGGCTGCCCATCTTCAAGATACCGGAGGTCGAACTTCTGAGGCGCTATCTGAACAAGCACCACGCATTCCGACACCGCCATACGGCCTTTGCCGCTTCGGGCGACACCGGCTCCGGGCTTGTCGGCAGCAAGACGGGCTTTTACCTTGAGACACTTTTCAGCCGCGGCATGGTGAATGCCGTTCAGGGGCAGCTCGGCGGCGAGATCGGTGCGCCGCGCCTTTGGTCTTATGCCGAGGGTCTGGCCTACGCCAACAACCGGCTGGGTCTGTTCTATTCCGCCAATTCCCCGGGATACGTGTTCGCCGGGTGCTGGGGGAGCGGGTCCATCAACTACGACGACGAGGCCGGGAAAATGGGCATGGGGCGTCCGTATCTGGCCGGAAGTGGAGCGTGCATTGCCTGGGTTTGCGGCCAGCCCAACCGGTATTTCCACTGGATGGCGATGGGTGAGACCATCGGTGGCTGCGAACGGCTGGCCATGGCCAACGGAGCGCTCTATCCCACGGGGGCCAACGGCAACATGTCCAACGCCGTCTTTCGCTGCCTGCTCGGCGATCCCACTCTACGGATGCACATTCTTGCGCCGCCCGGCGGGTTGACTCTTGCGGATGGCACCCTCTCCTGGGACGCGTCGCCGGACCGTGATTCGGACGGCTTCCGCGGCTATCACGTCTATCGTGCGGCAGGCAGGCGCGGTCCCTTCACCCGGCTGACCGATGCGCCGGTCCAGGGAACGTCGTGGACCGATTCCGCTCCACCTGCCGGGGCCGTTTATCAGGTCCGCGCCATCCGGCTGGAGACCTCGCCCACCGGCACCTACCACAACAACAGCCAGGGGATTTTCGTCGAGCGAGGCACCATCGGCATTGTGCCCGGCGCGCTCTGGGTGGTTGCACCGGATGCGGGTGCCGCGACCTTTCGGGTAAAGCTTTCCTCCAAGCCTGCATCCAATGTGACGGTTTCCGCCAGACGCGCCTCTGGCGATGCCAGCATCAGCGTCCAGTCCGGCGCGACGTTGACCTTCACTCCGAC
>Ga0194061_1000785_pt1 | contig 19382 bp, 25 predicted proteins | sample SepL2221m_MetaG_FD_163423 | JGI IMG/M metagenome (GOLD analysis project Ga0194061, IMG submission 163423) | Anoxic zone freshwater microbial communities from boreal shield lake in IISD Experimental Lakes Area, Ontario, Canada - Sep2016-L224-21m | ecosystem: Environmental > Aquatic > Freshwater >... | reverse complement strand
GGGTCTGAACCTTGCGGAGCTGCTGCCGGGTGGGGGGCGGGCTGGGCGGATGTGCAGCGCTGCCTGCGCCACGACCCGGAGGAGGTCTTCGCTTCCATTACTACGGCCTGGCCCTGCGGGGCCTGGAGGCGCTGCCGGCGCCGGAGCAGCTGGTGGCGCCCCACAGCGCGGAGGCACCGCAGATCAGCGTGCTGATCCCGGTGCACAACCATTGGGCGATGACGCTGAATGCGCTGCGCAGCCTGGTGGCTATGGCCAATGGCAGCCGCTGATGCCCGCGACCCGCTGGTTTCATCGAATCGAAGTTGGTGGATGACGGCTGGCGCCATCCAGGCCGACTACTATGACTACAGCGATTCACGAGGGCGCATGCCCACCTCCGTCCGCCTTGACCCAGCCATCGAGGCACGGCTTGAGAACCTCGTTCGTCTTACCGGCCGTAGCAAGGCTTTCTATCTGCGCGAGCTGATCAAGCAGGGGCTCGATGATCTGGAGGACGCTTACCTGGGTGCTGCCGCCCTGGAGGCCCACCGCCGTTCTGGTGAAGCAGCTATCCCCCTGGCCGTGTTGATGCATGACCTTGGCCTGGAGGATTGAGGTCACCCCCGCAGCTGCCAAGGAACTGCGCAAGCTGGACAGGCAGGTGGCCCGGCGCATCGGTGCCTACCTACAGGATCTGGTGGTCTCCTGCGGCGACCCACGACAGCGAGGCAAGGGCCTGACCGCCAACTGGGCGGGCCTGTGGCGCTACCGGGTGGGCAACCACCGGGTGATCTGTCAGTTGGAGGATGACCGGTTGTTGGTGCTGGTTGTGCGGATCGTCCACCGCAGCGAGGCATACAGTTAATGGTATGTGGCCAACGCTCAAGAATCTGCAGGGCCGCGAGCAAGCGTTTGTCGATCGATGAGTGGTTTCGCCCGCCTTGCGGTGGTGCGCCTGAAGCTGTTCACCCTGGATGAACGTCTACTGCTCGGCCGCCAGCTAGCCAAGCTGCTTCCCCAAGCCCTCTGAGCCAATGCCACGCGACCCCCTGGCCTGGCAGCCGCTGCTGCGCCACTGGACCCGCTGTCTCGGAGAAGGGGGCAGCGCGCTCGAGGGGCTGGGGGATCTGGCGGCCATCGAAGATCTGAACCTGGCGGAACTGCTGCCGGGAGGGCCGGGCTGGGCCGATGTGCAGCGCTGCCTGCGCCACGACCCGGAGGGGGCCTTCCGCACGTTGTCTGCCTCCTTGGTGTTGCAGGGCTGGATCACGCTTTGCCAGGGAGCTGCACCGCGATGGCCGTTGGGTGTGGGCCCGTCCTGGCCTCCGGCCAGAGGCGTTCTTGATGTCGGAGCGGTTGCAGCGATGGCGCAGGAGGCGATGACCTGCAGCAGGATGGGCTTAGCTGTGTGGTGATGCGTTGACCCTGGAGGCCTACCGAAGGGGCGACTGGCGGGCGGTCATCGAGGCCCATGCGCCGCAGAGTAAGGAACCACTGGAGTGGCTGCGCTACGCACTTGCCTTGCTGCAGACCACGAACAACGACACGACAGAGAACCGAGACGAATTCCGAAGAGCGTTTCTACAGGCCCATCATCTGGGAGCGTCTTTGCCAGCGATACGAAGCACGAAAAAGCAATCGGCACTCATCAGCCTTGGTCAATCGATGGATGCCGTCGCGATGCCAAACGAATCGTTGAGCCTCATTCGGCAAGCTGCGCGCATGGGGCGCAGGGTTGAGCGTGAGTTGATCCATGGCAGCAAGGCCATGATTCGAACAGTTCATCACTTTGCCTGCACAGGTGGCACTGTGATCAGCAAGTGTCTAGCCGCGATGCCCAAGGTGGCTCTGATCAGCGAAGTCAATCCAATGAATCGCTTCGCTAAGGATTTTCAGCCAACTAATCCGCTGCAATTGCTGGAGCGCAGCTACCGAAATTTTACGCTGGATGAGATTCAGGAGAACTTTCTCACTCAAATCAGGCAGGCGATGAAGATCTGCGGTAAGGATGATGTCAGTCTTGTCATCAGAGACCATAGCCATACTGACTTCTGCCTCCAATCGTCGCCGACTGGCATGCGTCCAATCGTGGACTTTTTGGGTGCAGAGTATGCGCTTGTCCAGGTGGTTACAGTGCGCCATCCTTTGGACAGCTACCTTGGATTGTTGGCTGCTGGGTGGGAGACACAGTTCACCCCAAGCACACTCGAAGAGTATGCTCGTCGCTATATGTGCTTCTTGGACAGTTATGAAGGTATAGAAGTGATGAAGTATGAGGGCTTCGTCTGCGATCCGAATGCATTCATGGCGCACATGTGTGATCTCCTCGAGGTTCCATACAGTTCTGATTATATTGTTCGATTTGGTGGCATCAAGCTGAGTGGCGATAGTGGACGGAAATCCAATAGTGAAATTTCCCCTAGACAGCGCCGCGAATTGCCTGTTGGTCTGATCGATGAGATCGATGCTTCAAAGACTTACCCGCAGCTGTTGGAGCGCATGGGCTATGAACCGTGATCCGGATGTACCCGCCTCTCAACCGGCAATCGGCTAGGGATTCTCCTTGATCTGCTCAACCAGCTCTTCATCGGTAAGCCCCAATCGGGCCTTGATGATCAGTGCGCCAAGAGCCATTTGAAATGGCTTGGCTGGAGCGCCAAACCCCCTGCAGAACTGGGATGCGTAGTCGTGCTCAATCTCATCTCATGGGATGAGCGCGTGCAGCTTGATTTAGCTATTGTAGCCTGAGAGGTTGCCGCCAAACGGCAGGAAGAAGTCTTGGCCGCCAAAGCGATGGCGTCGGATCGTCCCGGGGCCTACCAGAAAACCCTGGCTGCCGACAAAAACTACGACACCAAGGGAACGGTCGCCGTACTCCGGCGGATTGGTGTGACACCGCACATGGCGCAAAACACAAGCCGCCCCGGTTGTTCCGCCATCGATGGTGGCACCACCCGTCACGAGGGCTACGCCAAGTCGATCCATGCCCGCCGCGGCATCGAGAAGGTGTTTGGCTAGATCAAACAGTGGGGCGGTCTGCGCTAGTTCAAGCTGCGCGGCACCGAGAAGGTGGGCGTAGTGTTTGGACTGCATGTGATCGCCTACAACCTTATCCAGCTGGGAAATCTGCTCAAGCCTGCCCTGGAGGCGGCATGAACAAAAGGTTGTCCAGAGGTGTGGCTGGCAGCGCTCACCAGAGCCCCCAAGGGCTAGGAGCGTGTCGCACGTTGCGCTGAGGCCAGGAAGCGGTGATTGAGCTCCTGTGATTCCGGAATATCCGACTGCAGCCGTGGCGACATGAACCAGGACCTCAGGCCGTTGCCATTGATGCCCTGAACAGCTACTCCTGCGGAGAAGCCTGCGGCTAGAGCAGGTTGTGGGTGGTGGCCATCAGGGCCCATTCCCCGTTCACCTGCTCCAGATCCCTTAATCGGAACCGATCCAGGCCTCTGGCTCCTTTGATCTGCCCAAAAACTGGTTCCACAACCGTTTTGCGCAGGGCATAGATCGCCTGACCGGCCTTGGATCTGAGCTTCCGCTCCATCCGGCCGCGGGCATCAAGGTCACGGGGTGCGCGCCCCCTTGATGGCCGAGGTCGCTTGCCGTGCTGCTGCCGGCTGGTGGAGATGTAGGCGTTGAGCTTTCTGGTCTCACAGGCTTCCAGGTTGGCGGTGCTGCAGTAGCCGGCGTCGGCGATCAAGGCATCGGGCCGCTGGCCGCTATTGGCCTCGATGCGCTCCAGCATTGGCAGGAAGTGCACCGCATCGCTGGCCTGGTTGCTCACCACGATCGCCACGATCACCTGGTGGTCTGCGTCGACAGCAGCCTGGGCGTTGTACCCCTGGATCCAGCCGTCCCCACCTTTGATGATGTGGCTGTCAGGGTCGGTGTAGGCGCAGTCTTCCGCGTAGCGGTGGTTGCGCTGTGCCTGGGGTTTGGGCTTGCCGGCTGCATCGGTGGGGAGCGTGCGCTGCGGCATCGCCAATGGATCGATCTCGGCAGCGGTGGCAATGGTGCTCAGGTCCAGGCCTGCGGCCTCGGCCTTCTCGATCGCCAGCGTCTGGGCGTCATCCGCCCGCTTGCGCGCACCACGGGCACGGCGTGCCGCACGCTTGCTGCCTTGCTCATCGCCACTGGCCTCTGCTGTTTCTGCTTCCTGCCCAGCCGCCTCGGCCTGTTCGTTCCGTTCAGCGGCCTTGGCAGCAGCAGCTTCTGCTTCCAGTTCGGCCTACCGCTTCGCGGAAGCCTGCGGCTAGGGCCTTGCGGATCCACTCCAATCGGCTGGAGCGTCGCTGCAGTTCCTCCGGCAGCTCATCGCCCCGCTTGCCTTTGCCGTACTGCCCGTCCTCTTGGGCGTCGATGATCTCGGCCTTGCGCAGCAGAGTCCGCATCTCACCCTCCAGCTGCCGCTCGCTCCACTGCTGCGCAGAAGCCCTTCGGGCTAGAGCATGCGCTCGTGGCTCATCGCCTTGTGCTTGCTGGCATTGGCTTTGACCTTGGTGCCATCCAACGCCACCTGGCCCAGGCTCACCAGCCCTGCCTTCTGGCACAACCTGAGCACCTGAACAAACAGGCCGGCCAGGGCGGCCAGGTGCTGGCAACGAAAGTCGCTGATGCGGCTGTGGTCCGGTTGCTGGTTGCCGGTCAGCACACGGAAGGCGGCGTCCTCCCAGCAGGCCTTCTCGATCTTGCGGGAGCTGGGCAGACCGACGCCGTAGGCGTACAGGAGCAGGTCCACCATCATTCAGGGGTCGTAGGCCTTCTCACCCCGCGGATCCTTCTGCAGGTACACAGCGTGGATCGGCTCTAGATCCAGCTCAGCGGCCAGATCCAGCAGGAAGAACACCAGGTGGTTCTCCGGCAGCCAGTCCACCGGGGATGGCGGCAGGAGCAGCGTCTGCTCGGGGTTCCAGGGGCGGAACGACTTGGGCTTGACCATGCCCCATTATCTCGCCCAGAACATTTGCAGTCACTGCGTTCTGGGCGGATTTCAGGGCGACTGTGGAGATGACGGGCGCGGAGCTATGAGGTGGGTGCCTTTTATTGGACAGTTCTGGCCCCTGACATCGTTAACTCCGGGCGGGAGGCACAGGGTTCGGTCTCAGTGTAGACCTCATGGGGTGTTCTGCCTCCCAAAGAGCTGTGTGGCCTTACATGGCAGTACCTCCAAAGGAAGCGAGCAAGGCTGATCTCTGCCTCCCAACCATCGCTGTAGGCGCGTAGGTATACCTCCTCGTACTTGACTGTTCGCCACAGCCTCTCCACAAGGATGTTGTCGTAGCAGCGCTTTCTACCTGACCAGCTGACTTTGATTTCCTCTGCCTTGAGGCGTGCCACAAAGTCTCCAGAGGTGAATTGACATCCCTGATCGGAATGGAAGATCTCTGGCTTGCGGCCACCTTCCAGTGCCATCTCGAGGGCATCCAGGCAGAACTCCGTGTCAAGGCTGTTGGAGACTTTCCAGCTGAGCACATTCCTGGAGAAGAGATCCACAATCGCCACCAGGTAGAGGAAACCTTTCCGCATCGGGATGTAGGTGATATCGGTCGCCCAGACCTGATCCACGGCCGTGACCAGATTGAGATCCACCAGGCAGGGGAAACGCTCGGATGGATGACCGGGAACTGTGGTACGAGGTTTCTGGTAGATCGCTCGTAAACCCATGCGCCGCATGAGGTTTCGCACCCGGTCACGGCTGATTGGGATCCCATCTCTGGCCAGGTAGTCCACCATCCGGCGGCTGCCGCTGCAGGGATCCTCCAGGTAGAGAGCATCGATCCTGCCCATGATCCGGAGGGTCGATTCCCGCACCGGTTTTGGCCGGTAGTAGAGCGTGGATCGAGCCAGGCCCAGCAGGACGCATTGCCGACTGACGCTGAGCTCGGGATGGTCGTAATCGACCAGCTTGCGCAGTTCACGGGCGTCAGAGCAGCTGAGACTTTTTTTTGAGCCACTCAATCTCCATTTGCAGCCGGCCAATCTGTTGAAACAGCTCGGCCTCCTTGGCCTGCCCCTCGTCCTTGACCCTGGCCTTCTTTCCCCTAGTGAATAGCTCGCTGGCGCTCTCCAGGAGCTGCTTTTTCCACTGGCTCACCTGAATCGGGTGAATGGCGTGGTCGGCAGCGATCTCCTGGATCGTCTTGCGGCCACTGATCGCCTCCATGGCGACCCTGGCCTTGAACTCGGGGCTGTGGATGCGGCGCTTGCTCATCGGTGGGAGCCCCTTTCAGGGGCGATACCCCGCCTCAGAGGTTAACGATGGGCCCTGTCCAGAAAAACCAGTCCAACTCAGATCACTCCCACTCAGAAGAACTGAACACCCAGGTGGGCGCAGTCAACGTGCGACATACTCCTGGCATCCACATAGTCCACGTTTGCCTCACCGTGCAGGAGATCAGCGGGTTGGCCCCCTGACCTACTCGGGTTGGCGTCTCAACCTTCCCTGCGGTCTGTTGTGCGAATACATGGCGCAAGGCGTGCGAAACGATGAACTGGTAGGCCCCTGGACGCAATGTTGGTTGTAGCGGGCGGGATGAAAACTAGGAAGCGCTGCCATAAATTTAACTTCAGCATCTAGCAATTGGTCGCTTAGATAATTATTACACGGAAGAGTATTCTTCTTTAAAGCCGACCCAGAATAATATGTCCAAATCAACCCTGAACCTAGAGCTTGCAACAGCATTGACTGTTGTGTGAACATATGGATGATTCAAGATTAGCGCCCTCTCATCGTCAGTCGGTATTTTGGGGGTTGAGTGTCTCGCGCACGGATTCTCAGCAGCCCATTGAATGGATCCGTCTATGTACTTTGACATCCCGTTATCTGGGTCTATTTGAAGCGCTGCCAGAATTCTGCCAAGCTCTAAGCGGTCGTCTCGATATAAGTGCGGCGTATAAACATCTGTTAGGTCAATGCCGTTAGCCTGATGTTCAATGACAGAACAAATAGAGGACGTCCAGCTGATAATTGCATTATTGATAGGTAATTCTCGGTTCCACAAGGTATCTGCCGGATTGTCTGAGCGTTCCTTCCATGACCGAATTACGGATATCAGATCTCTTATGGCAACAAGCCATTGGGTTTGACTCGGCAACGCTGGGAGCAATTTTGGAATTTCGTAAATGAGAAGCGGCGCTTTGTCTCCTACAATTGCTGCATGATTAATTTTTGATGAACCAGGAGAGCTGCAGATATTGTCTAGCCAGCCCTCCATTTGGTCAAGGCTTTCATAAAAACTGTCTTCACTGCGAAATGATGAGAATCTTTCGGGGGTGAAGTCATTGGGACTAATTTCTCCATTTTCGTATTTATAAAGGTATCTCTCGCAGCCAACGTAGACGTCTTGGTGTTGATTAACTAGTCTCGTCAACTCAGTAGTTCCAGACCTTGGACAGCCACAAATGAACAACAGCTTTTTCATACAGAATTTACCTGGAGGCCAATCTCTCAGCCTTGGAAGCTTAGAGGCATTATATACGATAGAAGGATTTTCCTTCTGGTCAGCTTGATAAATCAAGGTCCTTTATCCTGCCATGGCGCACAGAATCGGGAATTAGAGCTGATTTTATCATTTAGTGACATGAAGAGATGCTAAATAGTTTATTAAACTAAGGCCGTTAAGGCTGGGCTCCGCCGGATGAGTCCGCCGCATCCGCAGAGCGTTGACCGGATTTCAGAGAACCTGCGGCCCGATGTAACCCTCTATTCATTGGGGCTTCCTGAGTATCCGACGAAAATCAGGTTGAGGGGCGCCCATCAACCTGATTGACACGGGACAGCGCCACTGGATCCGTGGCACCCAGCCGCATATGGACGCCCATCGCTACCGGGGCAACGGCGCCGGAGCGTTGGCGCCGCTGCAATCGGCAGCGCTCAACCTGCTCAGACTGGCTTGATTTCACTCGTTCCGAGCCGGCATACAGGCAGTAACTCACGACATCACGGTTCTACTGGCGATGGCGACGAGAAAGCCAGAAACAAGCTTGAGTTAAGACTTTGAATCAACTCTGGCATTCCAGGTGATGTGCGCCGAGAAGATCCTGAGGCTCCTCCGTCTCTCTTTTGTCACCATCTATGCTTTTACACCTGGCAACGGCCAGGCAGATTCTGGGTGGTGCTCAGGAATATTGACCTGCTTCAGAGACTGCTTCGCATAAGACTTCGTCTATGAGACCGTGAAAGCCCATCTCCATGCAAGAGGCATGACGATGCGACAGGGCACGATCGTTGATGCCACCTTGATCGCGGCGCCCAGCTCCACCAAAAACAAAGAGGGGAAGCGGGATCCGGAGATGCATCAGACCAAAAAAAGGCAACCAGTGGTACTACGGGATGAAAGTTCATAACCGCTTCGCGAAAGCCAAGGGCTACGGCGTTGACAAGGACTCCGGTCTGATCCACTCAGTCGTCACCACGGCTGCCAACGTGCATGACCTCACCACGGCTGCCGAGCTGCTGCATGGCGATGAGGAGGTCGTCTACGGCGATGCTGGATCAAGAGACCTGAGATGGCGGGCCATTCAGCAGAATTCAGAGTGGCGATGCGGCCGGGGAAACGCCGGGCACGACCAGACACTGCAGATCGAAAGCTGCAGGATCTGATCGAGGCGGCCAGGGCACACGTCTGCGCCAAGGTCGAGCACCCGTTCCGGATAATCAAGCAGCAGTTCGGCTTTCAGAAGACCCGACTGCGGGGCCTAGCCAAGAACCGCTGCAAGATCAATGCGCTGGCAGCCTTGACGAATCTGTTCCTGGCCCGGCGGCTGTTGTTCGCGACAGTCTGAGCATGGGGATGGTGTGTTTAAACGGCCTGATCCATCATCATAAACCAACCAAAAGCGGAGGATCTGAGCGGATAGAGATGTAGCACCATGGCCGCAGAGGCAAATCAGGGGCATAAGAAGTGTTACTGATTTCAGCGACCGCACAAACCCCTGTTGCCCAGAGCTTCCCTAGGCAGCGGGGCATAATCAAGAATCACTGCATGATTAATCTACTGGCTGGACTGACCATCCTGTCCTTTGTACGTCGCCAAATACTGGTGATAAGTTGAACGTAAAGCTATTGTTTTAATAAGATATTGGGCAGGACAGAAGGTTGAGCAAGATATCCTGAAGCCAGTAGTAATTGCCCGATTTGCGATATTCTAAATTATATTATTCAATTGACACAGTACTCCCACCGCTGCTGCTTGGCATTTCGGTGTTGCCTAGAGCCCCCCTGGTTAAGCTAGTGTCTGTCGCAGCCCCAAGAACTGGCTATAGTTCCATACACTGCAGTGGCTTGGCGTCTCGAATCCGTTCCGGTCGCAGGCCTATGGATCGTCTACCCATTTGGGGCTCAGCCTAAATGAAGATCGCACTAATTGGGAATTGCCAGGTTCGCTCTTATGAGCGCTTGCTTAATGATTCTTTAAATTCGCCATTAATTCGAGTCCTCGATTTTGCTACTCCTGAATCGCGCGAAGAGGGCTTCAGAAAAAACTTTGCCCATGGCATTGAAAGCTTTGACTATATTTTAGTTCAGAACAATGGTCTATCGTTTACGAACCCGGATGAGATGCGGGCGTTAGTTAATCAAGGGTGTCAAGTTGTTAGAATTTGCAACTTCTACTTTCGAGGTCTTCATCCTGATCTTTGTTATTTGGGGAAATTTGGTCGGCGATTAGGGTGGAATCACTATAATTCCAAGATGTGTCTTGAGGGATTCAAGAATGGTTTGGATTCTGATGCAGTTGTAACTCAATTGATGTGCGGCCTTGTTGATGATAAAAGTATTTTAAATGCGTGGTCTGACAGTCTGCTAGAGCTTTCAGAAAGAGATCGGTCTTGCGATTTCCCTGGAAGCCCTCTCGTCGATGCATCCTGTAAGTTATACCCAGCCTTTCATACAATTAATCATCCGTCTTTTAGGTTGCTTCAAGATTATCTTTATTCTGTGTTGGATGGGTTGGGTGTTGAATACAGGCGTAATCTATATAGTGCGACTGGCGACCCCCTTTCCTTTCTTCAGTATCCGGTCTACGACTTTTGGGCTGAGCTTAACTCCCTCCCTTATCGCACTACTCAATATATTTGCATACATCAGCGATTTTTCTCTCTTTCGGAGTTTTTCGCAAATAGCTTCTTAGCTTATGCTAAGGAAACTCTCGATGATCTTGTGGTGAGTAGCCCATCGGTTCTGGCTTAGATGAGGTTTGCTGACAGGTTTTCAGCTCAGCTCAGTTCAATGAGCCGCGCTGGGGATTAGGGCCAAACACTGGCAGAATTACTTAGGCTATGCACACAATTAAATCTGCCTCACGTGCGTCAATGGTTTGACTTTGGCGAAAGCAAATTCAGCCAAACCAAAGTGCATGTTCACCTATATGTGTTCATTTTCATAGACTAGTACTATTTTGATAGACGTCATTTATGGGTCTAGGTTTGAGGTGGTCTGATTTTTCTGGGCATGCCCCATCGCTAACCCTTGAGACGGGGTATTGTCCCTGAAAGGTTCTCCCACAGATGAGCAAGCGCCTCACCCACAGCCCCGAGTTCAAGGCCAGGGTCGCCATGGTGGCGATCAGTGGTCGCAAAACGATCCAGGAGATCGCTGCTGACCACGCCGTTCACCCGATTTAGGTGAGCTAGAGGAATAAGCAGCTCTGGCGCTTGCGTTCCATGGGGCTTCTCTTGGCCAAGTCTTGCTGGCAAGGACGCTCTCATAACGACTGGATCAGTTTTTAGAGTCCATGTCACCTCAACTGGCCGGCCATCTCTAGGATGATTGCTGGTGTGTCGAGCCAGTCCGCTTCAGAAATCATAGCCGGAGAGGTTGACCTCCCAGGCGATATCTTCCTGAGATGCAACCGGGAATCACACGGGCGTAAAGGGTAAGTGCTGAAGATCATCGCTTCCAACTATCCCGGCTCCTGAGTGGGCACGAACCTCAATGCATTATGAAATAACCTGCTTATAATTTCCCATTCAATTTCCTTGACCTGACTGAGTAGAGCCTGCGATATTGATTGATACTTATGCTCGCCGACCGGCGGCAAGCAAGCGAGTAATTCAATCGCCTCATCTGAATTTGAATAGTATAACGCCTCGCTGGCGGTGTAATAAGTTGTACTCTCCAGTCTCTTTGTAATGATTGGCAGACCAAATGCCATAGCCTCAATGATTGCATTGTTGGCTGTGGCGGCTATCAAGGGTTGGAAAAGATAATCTGAAGTCATGTATTCGTGATGCAGTTCTCGATTAGATAAACCCGAAGTAACAATCTTAAGATTGCTTAGCTTCTCGGCCTGTGCCTGTTCTTGTGGCTGCAAGACCATCCCAGTGCTGACCCATACAAACTCATAGGCTGGGTATGCCTCTGCAGCCTTAAATATAAGTGCGCGGTCACGAAGCCAGTTGCCGACAGTCAGCAATTTGTATGAGTCACAAGACCCACTTGCTGCGAGACGTGCGGTCCGAACCACTGCCGCTTGCTTGCCGATGGCAATGAGCTCTGCGTGCACACCATGGGGGATAACGGATACTCGACCACTGTCGACATTAAGCCTATCTTGAAAGAATTTAACCTGGCAGGGACTGATGCAGACAGGATTTATTTGAGAAGCTGGGAACGTACTTTGATCGATGATATCTGTTTCTAGGCCATTAGAAGGCTGATGAAACCATGAGATTATACGTGTTTCAGGATGCAGTTGGTGGTCTCGAAGAGCAAGCCCCAGCAAACTACCTGCGTGCTCTCCGTCAACGCAGATGACATCCGCAGACCGTTCCTTGAGAATTCCGATAAGCTCTATTTCGAGCCTTAATGCGTCATCCGGTGCGCTCTTCAGCCCTGTTAAGGTTCTGATCCAGTCATACTCTTGGCTCTTTCCAAGGCAAGTTTTGAAGTGGAATGCCCCCTCAAGATATTGCACAAATCCTGTAGGCCCACTCAGTCTGGTAAAATGTGGATAATCTGTGGAGATAACAATTAGCGGAATTGTCTCATGATTCGCCTGAGTAAGCTGCCTCAGCTGCCTTTCTTCAGTCAAGCAGAGTGCTCCTGCAACCCATCTATTCCAGGACTGTCCAGTATAAGAGTTTAGAAGATCTCTGTTTGGCTGTCCTCTATGCTTGGAATTGCTTTCTGCTTGATTCATGAACTGCCACAGATGGTTCATCCAATTCTTTGTGGATTGATCTATGCCTTTTGAATCAATACCAAGCAAATAATTTTCCCTCTCTATCCATGAACCCTCGCTGACTGCAAATTCAGGTAGACTACTTGAGCTGTCCGTCAAACAATGGAGACTTACTGTATCGAAAAAGATTCCGGATGTTCGATACTTGTAGCTTTTTGGATCGTATAGCAACACCAACTTATTGACCGAGGTTAATACTTGGAAATACTCTTTGCTAGAATAAAACTTGTGGGAGAATAAGATGAGAGTTGATAGCTTATCGCAAAGAATGCGAATCTCGTCCACACAAGATTGAATCCAGTCATCACAGTATGTGATATGTACTTCGATCTGAATTCTTGATGAGGCTTCTGCCAGGTCAACTGCAGGAAGCTGCGTGATCCACTTCAGAAACTCCCTGACAGTTTCTATACCCTTATCCGGTTTGGCGTCACCAAGGTAAAGGAGGACCTTGGAGCGACTGAAAATCTTGCTATTGCATTGGGGTTTCAAGGAAGCTCTAACCTCATCTCCAGCATTGTGGACTCCGACTAACCATGGACTCCTGGTGAAACTTAAAAACGGATTGTTTTGGCGTAACTCTGCTAGCAACTCCCAATGATATTCCGAAGTAATTCCTATGGTTATCGTGTGACCACATGCTAAGGCTGCTTTGTTTAGACTTCTTAGTGCAATGGATGTGAACATGAAATCTCTTTGCTCACTCGGCTCCGGTCTCAACCCCTCATATGGACTGAACATCAGCGAAATAACTACCTGCTTAGATTTCTCAGAAGACAGATAGAGCCCTAAGCCAAATAGATGGAAGTGAATGAGCGTGTGAGCAATAATTCTATCTGCATCAACCTGTCTCAGTTGACGAGAGAAATTTTTAGCCTGCTTGCAGAATGTTTCGACTGAAGAATAGTGCTGTGAGCTAATATAGCCTACGTCGGTAAAGATGGGTTGAATGATATGGGGCGCTGAGTAGCCTTGTGATACCTCGTTTAGGTCGATGCGTGAGTCGGTATAAATTATTGGTTTTAACCCGCTGAAGTGTCTTGCTATATTTTGATTGACGTCATGGTGATGGCCACCTCTCTTGTGGTAGCATGGATCGATAATCGCGATTACAGGTTTTTCGCGAGTGACTTCGTCTGACATTGAGGGTTTCAATCCAATGTTGAAGAAATTTGTCTAAATCCCGCCATTCTTGGAATGACAGTGATCAGTTTTTCAGAGTATAAGATAAGTTCGGTTAGGGTTGGCTCCGAATTGAATTGATTCTGTTCTCCATATCCCATATAGAGCAAAGGTAACGTGTGATTTTCGTCTGCTTCTTCTGTGAATATATGACAGGCTATTGGGGTGGAAATTTTAAGTACGATCGTGTTCCAGTAGCGGAGCTCGGGTATCTCAGATTGAGTATACAGCACTTCGTGGAGGATTTGATAGCTGGCTTCACGCGAGAAGATTTTCTCCAGGTAGTTGGTCTCCCAGGAAGGATACATTCCAATTCCATATAGTGCCTGGTTGAGATTGGATGTAAGATCATTAAATGTATTTCTTCCCAGCCAAAAGACTGGTTCTTGGGTGTTGATAATGCTCCCAATAATTGAGCTGAGTGATATATGTGCTCGTTTGTTTTGACTTGCATTGATAGTATTCGTGACGCTTATGGCTTGGTCAAAGTTCTCTTTGTGTGGATAATGCTTTAGGCCCTGCATTGGTGAAACGATGCATTCGCCACGAATGCACTCCCAGATAAGTTCTTGCATGTTTTTCAGCAAAAAGCTGGAATGATCTGAAATTCGTATAACTGTCTGAAGAAGTAAAGGTAATGCATTTTCTGTCTCTGCTGTTGGGAGTAATAGGTGAGATGGGTAGCAATTATCTTGCCCGCTACTCGTAGCCACCAAGGCAACTAAGTCCCAGTACCGAAGATCAGGCAGCTGATGCCGGTCGTGATTATAAATTGGATGCTCTATCCAAGACCAATGCCTAAATTCAAGTTTTTTTGAGATGAACTCGGGCTCCCACGAAGGTTTGAGCACGAGTGTCAGCAGCGCCTCATTTTTCCCTACTTCTATTGGCCAGTCATTCTTGGTTCCCAGCCAGAAAACCGGTTCATTCTTATTGACTACCTGATGATGATTGGTTTTTAGCTTTAGATTTCCTCGATGTGATTTTGTTTTTGTTTCTGGCAGTGGCTGGCGAATTCTTGTAGTACTGCTTAACTGATTGGACGCTAGTACTGATTGCATCGCAAGTAGATATTCATTTGCCACCTGATGTTGGCTATGTCTAAGCTTGCACTTTTGACTTTCTGCGTTGGCATTCTCTGCATTATTGTTGCTTTCAAGTTGATCTAGTATTGTGTTGCAGAGTAAAATTATGCATTGTTTCAGCTTGGATGTCTCATTGGGGTTGATCCCATTGGAAATATCAAGCTTTAGGCCTGCTGCCTTCATCAATTTGGGATAGTTTTTGGCTAATTCGCTGTTTCCACCCACGGCAAAGGCTGCAATTGGAGTTCCTTCTCCAATTGCTTCAATCAACAGATTGGAATAATTTTCTTCAATTGAGGGGAAGACAAGAAGATCGACCAGCCGAAGTATTACTGCGAGTTGATTAGTTGGGACTCGACCATGGCTTATGACATTTATTGTGGGCTTCCCTGATTTTCTGCATATTGTTTGGTTGATCAATTCCTTAATAAGTATTTCACATCCATCTGCTGAACCTACAAGATGGAGTTCAATTTCTTGTTCTAGGTGTTTTGATATCCGTGCTGCCATTGCTAGTGCCTTGACGCCTATGACTATGCCCTTTCGAGTATCATTAAGGTCATCTGCAATTAGAGCAACTTTTAGTTTTCCTGACTGGAATAGTTTCGCGATTCTCTCGGTCTCATTGGGCGTGCAGGCGGCCTCGTCAGCTATTGGATTTTTCAGCGAAGGTAATAGATGTTTTGGAGAGCAGGGCATGCCGGATCTGGCGGCTTCGTCTACTATCCATTCTGAAGGTCCCGTCCAATAGAAACTATTACAGCCAAAGATGGTATGCTTGATTTGGTGTTGTTGTTTGGCTATCAGCTTTGCCGATTCTGTCGACAGTTGAGGGCAGTTGCTGCACAGGCCGGTAAATAATCTGCATCCACCCGAATAATGACAAGCGCCTGTTAAATGGTTCTGGTCATGCAATGTAATGATGACGGGTGTGTTTGTGTTCCTAAGGTGTTCAAGGCTTTTGATCGTGAAAAGGCCTGATGTCCAATGCATATTGACAATATCATGAGCATCTATGAGGTCGATCAAGTACTGATCGTAAGGGCCCTCAAGCTCAAGGGCGCTGAGATAGGTGGCGGAAAAGCTACTTCTTTCTTCGTTTACCAGCTTTGAAAGGTTTTCGTCTGCCCATTGGCTATGGTGATTATAAATTTCCAGAGTTACCGTTTTTCCCGTACTCTTGATATATTGCTTGGCTCGCAAGTCAGTTTTTTCTCTGTATACAATAGTGGCTACTTCTACCTTGTTCTGTTCTCTGAATGACTCCCAAATTCGCCTGCAGGCGGTGCCCGCTCCTCCGCTTAGTCTTGTCGTGGCAAATAAAACACGCATTGTTGTTTGTTGAGTAATTATATTCTATTCTGTGATAAGCCTTGAAAGGAAAGGCAAGCGCTTAAAACCCCACTCTCGAGCGGAATCTGTGACCGCCACCCCATGGCCGCAAACCTGTTCACATCGAGCTGCTTTTTCGGGGTGCCATCTGGTTTGCTGTTGTCCCAGTGGATCTCACCTTCGTAACCCACGGTGGCCGCCACCAGCTCCGCCAGTTCTTTGATGCTCAGATCCACTCCGGTACCCACGTTCAGGTGCTGCACCGGCTCGCTTGAATCTGGTGAGTAGTGCTCTAGCCCATGCACGCAGGCCTCACCCAGATCATCCGCATGCAGGAATTCCCGCAGCGGCGTGCCCGTTCCCCAGCAGGTCACGATTGGCGCATCATCTTGCCTGGCCTGGTGGAAGCGGCGGATCAGGGCTGCCATCACATGGCTGTGGGTGTGATGGTAGTTGTCGCCCGGTCCATACAGGTTGGTGGGCATCAGGCTGATGGCATCAAAGCCATACTGCTTGCGCAGGGCGCGGCAGAGCTGGATGCCGGCGATCTTGGCGGTGGCGTACCACTCGTTGGTGGGCTCCAACGGGCCGGTGAGCAGGTACTCCTCCTTGATCGGTTGCGGGGCGAGGCGGGGGTAGATGCAGCTGCTGCCCAGGAACAGGAGCCGGCGGGTGCCGGTGCGCCAGGCGCTCTCGATCACATGGCTCTGGATCTTGAGGTTGTCGAGCAGGAAATCAGCCGGGTAGGTGTCGTTGAAATAGATGCCACCCACCTTGGCGGCCGCCAGCACCACCACCTCCGGTTTGTGGGCCTCGAACCAGGCCCGCACTGCGACGCTGTCCTCGAGGTCCAGTTCGCTGCGGCTGGCGGTGAGCAGGCTGGTGTAGCCGGCGGCGGAGAGGGCGCGGACGATGGCGGAGCCCGCCATGCCGCGGTGCCCCGCCACGAAGATCCGGTCTGCATGTGTGATCAGGGGTGCGGTAGTGGTGGGAGTCATGAAAGCGGTAACCAGTCCAGGCCGTCGAACTGCTTGAACTCTCGGTCAAAACTCACAAGCCTCCAGCCGTTTGCCATTGCCAGTGCTGCCAGGTAGGCATCGGTGCAGTGCTTCGACGGCAGCTGAAGACCGCAGAGGAGCCTGTGGAAGACGTCCCAGACGCCCACCTCTTGCTCGGCAATGGATACCCCCGGTTGTGTGCAGAGGTTTTGCAGAAGGGCAGAAGCATCGGCAGAACTCTTCACGGCAGTACCCATCAGCTTCGGCTGACTCAGCAGCCGTACGAGCCCCAGGGCCGTGACACTGCAGAACAGAACCTGATCGGCTGCCTCGCTTTCCCAGTAATGAACCGCTTGGGCGTGATGGGTGTGGCCGGCCGAGGTCATCGCCAGCCAGACATTGAGATCAGGAAGATCTGCAGGACTGGTCATGGCTCGATCAGGCTGAACAGCCCTGAATTGGTCAGCTGTTCCTCTGGAATCGGCAAGGGGCCGTCCAGCCTGGGCAGCGTCCCGGCCGATCGTGGAGCGCGCTGGGCGGGTGGCTCCCCATCGAGCCCCTGCTCCACGTAGGCGCGCAACAACTGCTTGAGCGTGAGGCGCCGGCTGGCGGCATGGGCCTTCAGGCGTGCAAACAGCGGATCGGGCAGCTCCAGGGTGGTGCGCATCACAGTTCGACAAAGCTGTGCGCATCTTAGTGCGCATCAGTTGGGCCCTCCAGCGGTATTCCCGGCGAAAGCCACGGCCGAGGGATTGGTGGGCGGGTTCTCCATCGACCCCACCACGTTGAATCCTTTGAGCCGCAGGTAAGCCTCCTTCTTCGCCTCCTCCTTGTCGGCGGCCACCATCTCCGCCACCAGTTGCTCCAGGGTGGTGGTGGGAGTCCAGCCCAGCTTCTCGCGGGCCTTGGTGGGATCCCCCAGCAGCGTTTCCACCTCTGCCGGCCGGAAATAGCGCGGGTCGATGCGCACCACCACCTCCTGGGTGCCGGCGCGCCGCCCGATCTCATTCACCCCTTCGCCGCTCCATTCAATGCCACCCCAGCCCAACTCCAACGCTGCCAGTTCAATGAATCGGCGCACGCTCTCCTGACGGCCCGTGGCGATCACGAAATCTTCCGGTGGCCCCTCCTGCTGCAGCATCCGCCACTGCATCTCCACGTAATCGCGGGCGTGGCCCCAGTCCCGCAGGGAATCGATGTTGCCCATGAACAGGCATTCATCCAACCCCGCATCGATCCGCGCCAGGCCGCGCGTGATCTTGCGGGTCACAAACGTTTCCCCGCGCCGCGGGCTCTCGTGGTTGAACAAAATCCCGTTGCAGGCATACATCCCGTAGGCCTCGCGGTAGTTCACCGTGATCCAGTAGGCATAGAGCTTCGCCACCCCGTAGGGGCTGCGGGGATAGAAGGGGGTTGTCTCCTTCTGGGGGATCTCCTGCACCAGGCCGTAGAGCTCAGACGTGCTGGCCTGGTAGATGCGGGTCTTCTCCACCAGGCCCAGGATCCGCACCGCCTCCAGGATCCGCAGCGTCCCCAGGGCATCCCCATTGGCGGTGTATTCGGGGCTCTCGAAGCTCACCGCCACATGGCTCTGGGCCCCCAGGTTGTAGATCTCATCCGGTTGCACCTGCTGCACGATCCGGATCAGGTTGGTGGAGTCGGTGAGGTCGCCGTAATGCAGCACCAACCGCGGGTCGCTCTCGTGGGGATCCTGGTAGAGGTGGTCGATCCGTGCCGTGTTGAAGCTGCTGGCGCGGCGCTTGATGCCATGCACCGTGTAGCCCTTCTCCATCAGCAGCTCGGCCAGGTAGCTGCCGTCCTGACCCGTGATGCCGGTGATTAGCGCGGTTTTGCCCATTGATCAATTATCTCAGGCATTGCCCCAACCACCAAGTCCAGGGCAGACAGACGGACCGGCCTGGGCCGCTCCTAGATCTTGGAGATGCAGCGGATCTGCTGCACCCACTGGGTTGCTCCGGCGTTGAACGGCTTGAGGCGTTGCCGTGTCCTTTCCCTGACCTCGATCAGGCCACCGCCGAAGTCAGCCGTTCCACCATCTGCTCGGCAAACGAACGGCCCAGCACCGCCCGGCCGTAGGCCGTGAACGTGCCCGTGCGTCTCGCCGCCCCGAGGGCCCCGAGCCAATCCCCCTCGCCCACCTGCCAGCTGATGCCCAGCTCCGCCGCCTCCCGCGCCAACCATCCTCTGCCGTGCCCCACGGCCACCGCCGGCGCCCCTTCGGCCAGGCGGGCGGCCCCGTAGCACCACAGCAGCCCTGAACTGCGCTGGCCGTAGGCCTCCGGGTCGTAGGCCAACAGCGCCATGGTGCACCCCGCCAGCCGCCGCTGCATCTCCGGGGCCTCCACCCGACCCTCGATCCACTGGAACGCCTCCAGTTCCTGCGTGGCCCGATCCAGCAACTCCCGCTCCCCATCCGGAAGCTGCTCCCGGCTGTGGGCGTGGAACAGCCAGCGGGCTCCCCGCAAGGAGACAGGGGCCTCCCGTCCGTCGAGTAGCTCCTGCACCACCGCCAGGGCCGCCCCCCTACCTTTGCCGGGCTTCAGATCGCCCCAGTGCAGCAGCACCCCCGGGCCGGTCTCCACCCCATCACCATCGAAGGC
>Ga0194061_1000782_pt1 | contig 19390 bp, 19 predicted proteins | sample SepL2221m_MetaG_FD_163423 | JGI IMG/M metagenome (GOLD analysis project Ga0194061, IMG submission 163423) | Anoxic zone freshwater microbial communities from boreal shield lake in IISD Experimental Lakes Area, Ontario, Canada - Sep2016-L224-21m | ecosystem: Environmental > Aquatic > Freshwater >... | reverse complement strand
GTCTGTGAGCGGCATGCCGATTTGAAGACGCACAGATTTGGAAATCCTGTGTGTTTCCTGAGGCGCCGCGCGGTGTTTCCGGCGAGTCGCCGGAAACAGCACGCGAGTCGCGTGCTCCACCCGGGAGTCGCCGTCGCTCGCCAGCGCAATTTAGATGCGTTTGCCCTGGCGCAAAAAGGCGGTGACTCAGTTTGAAAAACGCTGATCATTTTGAGCGGAGCTGCACTGCATTCGTGAGGCATCGGCAGTCGCTGCGCTGTTCTTGCCCGCTCAGACACGGGCCAGAAAACAGGAGCGCGGGCGCGCACGCGGGCGGATGCGGGTGCGCGGGTGCGCGGGTGTGCGCACGCGCGTACGCATACGCGCGCGCGCCCGCTTGCGCGAGAGAAAATGTGCTTTTCTTCATTCAAAACACCGGAGATTTCCAAACTGAGCCACTACCCGCAAAAAAGGCCGGTGGAAAACGGACGGATCTCGCAGGGACGGGCGGCGGGCGGCGGGAAGGGAATTGCAAATTGCAAATTGCAAATTGCGAATTGCGAATTGCGGACCTCCAGCCTCCAGCCGGGGGTGATTTATTTCGCGTCCAAAAATTGGGTCGAAGGCCCTGCGCGAGCCAGCCCAGGTCAAGCGAGTTCGCCGCGTGAGGGCTGTAAGGCCCTTTTACGCGAGTGCGCCGCGTGAGGGCTGTAAGGCCCTTTTACGCGGGAATGCTTGCGCCACGCCGAGGAAGCGTGCCCGGAGGTCACGCTCCACCGGGAGAACTATTTATCAGACTCGCAGTTCACGACTGCGACCAGGGCGCATTCACCCGGCACTTCAGCAAATTCACCGGGATCACGCCGGGGAAATTCCGTGCGCTGCACAGGAGACCGCAGTGACCGCGGGTACGGTTCGCCTCAATCGGGCTGCGGATCCTTTTTGAAAAACCTGCGCGCGTGCCAGAGCAGCCACAGCAGCACGGATAGCGCCCACAGCGCGGCGGCGTAGATATGATGCGAGACGAGGACGCGCGGCATGAACTCCGCGGAGGCGCGCGTGAATGCGGCGATGACCACGAGTGCGACGATCCAGCGTGCGGTGCGGGATTTTCCGGAGAAGGAGGCGAGCGTCCCGCTGTGGCCGAAAAGCACGCGGCTCGCGACGATGAGGCAGAGCAGGCCGAAGCCTCCGATGAAGAGCAGATGATCCAGCGCGACGTGGCGCGTGTAGGCCAGCACGGGCGCGGCGGTGCCGATGAGCAGCAGCGGCGCGCACCACCACACCAGCGCACGGGCAAGCGTGCCATCACCGCGCCGCCAAGGGATTCCCGCGAATGCGAAGCCGGCCGTGGCCGCGCGCAGCAGGATGCCGCTCTCCGCGTTCACCCACACTTCGACGGCAAAGCTGCCGAGCAGCGATGCCGCGGTGAACAACGTGCGCAGCAACGCGGAGCGGCGTTCCTCTGCGGAAGCCGGCTCGCCGAATTCACCGCCGAGCAGTCGCGGCAGCAGGAACGAGCCGACGCCCATCACGGGGCCGAGCAGGAAGCCCTGATACAGCAGCAGGCCCGCGAGCCGGTACGTGGCCGCCGAGCTGTGCCACGCGGGGCGCAGCCACATCGTCGCGCCTGCGATTCCGCACAGCAGGCCGGTCGCTGCGAGGAGCATCGCCGGCGGCGGCGCGTCGAACCGATGCAGCAGCATCCGCCCGGCGAGCATCGCGATGAAGCCGGCGAGCATCGCGATGAAAAGCGCATCGCCCCACGCATTCCGCGCGCACAGATGGCTCGTGCCAGATGCGAGGTGCAGTGCGAGCAGTGCGCAGAACTCCAACGGTGTGAGCCGCGGTGCCGAGAGCATCCGCGGCCCGGCAGTGCCGAGAAAGCCGACGACAAACGCGCCGGCGAAACATTCCACCATGAGCCGCGCGTGGCTCGCGCCGGGATGGAACGGGAGCCATCCCGCATAGAGCATCGGCCACAGCAGCACCGCCGCGATGCCGAAGAGCGCGCCGGTGAGGAAGAACACGCGGAACGGCTCCGTCGCCAGCCAGCGCAGTGTCGTCACCGTAGCGGACGGCTTCTTCGCGTGGCGGCATGCGGGGAAGCTCATGGCTTCTTCGGCGCGGTGAGTTTCGCGATCTCGGCGGCGAGTGCGGCGGGGCCCTGGCCGAGGCCTGCCTGCTGGAATGCGATTTCGCCTTCGGCGTTCAGCACGGTGATGACATTCGAGTGCGCGAATTGCCCGCGTGCGTCCTGAGCGTAGTTGATGCCGAGCAGCGCGGCGAGTTCACGCACGTCGTCCTCCACGCCGCGCAGGAGCGTCCACGATGCGACGGGGAGCTTTTCCTTTTTCCGAAAAGCCGCGAGCGTCTCGGGCGTATCGCGCTTCGTGTCGAAGCTCACGAGCGCGAAGTCCACTTTTGCCAGCACGTCCTTCGGGAGCGCGGCTTCGAGCTTTCTCAAGTCGTTCACGAGGATCGGGCAGGCGTATTCGCAGTTGGAAAAAAACATCGCCACGACTTGCGGGCGTCCGCGGAGGACGGAGAGCTTCACCTTGCGTCCGACGTCGGAAGTCCACGTCGAGTCGAGCTGGTAGAGCGAGCGGTCCGTGGGTTTTCCGGCAGGGAGTGCGGGACGGCAGCACGGCGGAAGCTCCGCATCCTTTTTTGGCGCGGGCGCATCGGCGGCGAGGGCCGCTGCGGTCTGGATGGCGAGGAGGGAGATGAGAAATTTCATGGGGCTTTCGCGCAACGGAAACCGAGGTTGCGGACGGTGTAGCTCGCCTTGAGGCTGCTGCGCAGGCCGAAGCGCATGAATGCTGGAAAATTTCCCGTGTCCTTCGTGCCGAGCGATCCTGCGCCGCAGAAAAGATTCCGCTCCAGCCCCGTGTCGCCGCGCGCGTCGCCGGTGACGATCGCGCTGTTGAAATCGCTCGTCCATTCCCACACGAGCCCGTGGAGATCGCGGATGCCGTGAATGTTTGCGCGCCCGCTGCCTGCGGCAGGCAGCACGTCGGGCGACGGCGTGCCATACCAGCGCGCGATGGACTTTTGGAATTCGGGATCCTTCGTCCCTTCCGCGACGGTGAAGCCGGCGCTGGCGGCGAATTCCCACTCGACCGTCGTCGGCAGCCGCCTGCCGCGCCACGCGGCGAAGGACTTCGCGGCGAACCACGACACATGCGTGACGGGCTGCGCGGCGTCCACCTTTCCGAGATCGAGATCGCCGCCCCAGTGCGAGAGGTATCGCTCGTCGGCGAAAAGGCGCTTCACCTGCGAGCGCTGCCACTTCGGATTTTCGCGCACGAACGTGAGAAACTCGCCGTTCGTCACGGGCCGTTCGTCGAGGAGGAATGGCACGACAGCGATCTCCTTCGCGTCCTTTTCCCCGCGGAAAAGCGGCGCGTATTTTCCGGCGGGCACAAGTGCCATGCCGGGCTCGGCGGCACCCGCACACGCAAGCAGTGCGAGTGCGGCGACAATGTAGGCGAGGTTTGCAACCTCGCGCGGGCGACCGCAGCGAGCCGGTGGGAGTGGGACAGGCGTCTCGCCTGTCATGGTGGGACAGCCCGTCCCGGCTGTCCGCACACTTGCGGCCGGGACAGCCGAGACGGGCTGTTTCACTCTGCACCATCCCGCCGCCTTCGCCCATCCTCCCGCGCGAGGTTGCAAACCTCGCCTACTTTGGCCCGCCGTCGTCATCGTCACTGCCCCGAGCTCTCGGCGTGGACTTTCTTCACTTCGTCCACGGTCACGACGTCGCCGCTGTTGCCCCACGAATTGCGCACGAATGTGAGCACGCTGGCGATCTGTTCGTCGCTGAGCATCGAGGGCGGCATCACGCTGTTGTAGGTCTGCTTGTTCACGATGATCGGGCCGCTGAGGCCGCCGATGAGCGAGACGATCGCGCGCTTCTTGTCGGCCATCAGCCAGTCGCTGCCCGCGAGCGGCGGGAAGACGCCGGGCAATCCCTGACCTTCCGCCTGGTGGCACGCAAAGCAGAGCTGCGTGTAAACGCGCTTCCCTTTTTCCATCACGATCTCCTTGCCCATCGCCGCGATCTTCGGATCACCCGCGATGGCCTTCTTCATCTCCGCCTCCATCCCCGCGAGCTTCGCACCGCTGCCGCTGCCGGGGAGCGCGTATTCGCCGAGATACGTGGCGTCCACTTCCTTGCCGGAATAGACGAGCAGGTTCGGGTCGCCCTCGACTTTCAACATGCCGAGCGCGCCTTTGTTGAACGCGCGCATCAGCGAGTGATCCACGAGGATGTAGGTGCCGGGCACTTGCAGTCCGAACTCCACGATCGCCGAGCCGCCCGCGGGCACGAGCGTGGTCTGCACATGCTCCTGCGAAACCTTCATGCCGCCCTCCTGATACACCTTGTCGAAAATCTCGCCGATGACGTGGAAGGACGAGAGCAGGTTCGGCCCGCCATTGCCGACGAAGAGCCGCACGCGCTCGCCGACTTTCGCGCGCAGCGCCTTGTCGCCCACGAGCGAGCCGACCGCGCCGTTGAACACGACGTAGCTCGCCTTTTCATCAATCGCCTTCTCCATATCGAACGGCTGCAGGCCCTCCTCGCCGAATTTGCCCTTCGTATAAAATTCGCCCTGCATCACGTAATACTCACGGTCCACGACCGGCAGCCCTTCCTTCGGCTCGACGAGGATCAGGCCATACATGCCGTTCGCGACGTGCATGCCGACCGGCGCAGTCGCGCAGTGATAGACGTAGAGGCCGGGGTTGAGCGCCTTGAACGAGAATTGTGTCTTGTGCCCCGGTGCCGTGAAGGACGAAGCCGCGCCGCCACCCGGCCCGGTCACCGCGTGCAGGTCAATATTGTGCGGCATCTTCGAACTCTGATGATTGCCGAGGTGAAATTCCACGAGGTCGCCCTCGCGCACGCGGATGAAAAGCCCGGGCACCTCGCCGCCAAACGTCCAGAACAGATAGTCCACACCGTCGGCCATGCGCTTCACCACTTCGCGCACTTCGAGTTCCACGACGACCTTCGTCGCGTGCTTGCGCATGATCGGCGGCGGCACATTCGGCGCGGCAGTGAGCACGGCCTTTTCCTCGCCGATGATTTCGGGATCGGTGCCCTTGGCCTCCGGCCCGGGAAGCGGGGCAGTGGTTGCGGGCGGCGGCTCCGCAGCGAATGCGGACGGCAGGAGCGATAGGCTGGCGATGGTGACGGCGAGGAGGCGGGTGATGGTCATGTATGGATGGTGGTTCGAGTGTCGCCAGTCTAGGGGATGGCACCCGGGGTGCCTTGATGCAGGTCAAGATGCCACACTTCATGGGAATCGCGCGTGCCCGGGCGACCGACCGCACGAAAAGACGCGGTGCTCGCGGGCGGGGTTTGATGTAAATCAAGACACCTCCCGCTTTGCAGACCTACACGCTCGCGCTCACATGAGATCGGCTCCATTGGTGACGCCATGGACCCCGCCACTCGTCGCGACATCACCGGTCGCGCGGACATCGAGCAACTTGTGAACACGTTCTACGACAAGATCCGCAAGGACGATCTTCTCGGCTTCATCTTCAACGAGGTGGCGAAGACCGACTGGGCCGTGCACCTGCCGAAGATGTATGCCTTCTGGGAGACGATGCTTTTCCGCAGCGGTGGCTTTGTGGGCAATCCGCTCGCCGCACACGCGCGCCTCGTGCCGCTCACGGCCATGGGCCGTCCGCAATTTGATCGCTGGCTCGCGGTGTTCACGGCAACCGTGGACGAACTTTTTGCCGGCGAGAATGCGGAGCGCATCAAGAACGCGGCGGCGGACATGGCGAATGTCATCCATGCAAAAATCAACGGCGTCGAGCAGGCACGATACGATTTCTCAAAGCTCACGCCCGAGCAGCGTGCGCGCTACGCGAGCTACAAGGCGGCTGAGACGGCGAGGTGAAGGGGACGTCAGCTCATCCAGTTCAGTGGGGTGACGGGGGGCAGTCCGACTGTTGCGCGCGTCGGTCTTCAGAGTTCGCCGAGATTGCGTCTCAGGATTTCATCGAGCCTATTCGGTTCGAGGATCGTGATGCTTTTTCCCGCCACGCGGATGAGCTTCCTGTCGCGGAAGCCCGCAAGTGTGCGCGACAGCGTCTCGCTCACGGTGCCGAGTTCCGCGGCGAGCACGCGCTTGGTGCGGTCGAGCTGGATCTCGATCGCGCGCGACGGCAACGGGCGCGGGCAGCGCTTCAGCAGCCAGTTTGCGAGGCGCGTCTCCACGTCCTTCAACGTGAGATCGTCGAGGAGCCCCACGAGCACGCGCAGGTGCTGGCTCATCGAGCCGAGCATCCGCAACGCGAGTTCCGGACGGCTGCGCACGAGGCCGAGGAAGTCGGCCTTTGGCACGAGCAGCACCGTCGTGTCCTCGATTGCACGCGCATCCGCCGGGTATCCGCCAGCGCTCGCGAGCGCGGCCTCCGCGAAGGACTGCCCCGCGCGGAAAACCGAGATGACCTGCTCCTTCCCGCTCACGCTCACGCGATGCACATTCACCGCGCCGCGCTGCACGACGTAAAATCCCTCCGACGCCGAGCCCTCGCGGAAAAGATACGCGCCTTTGCCGAGCTCCTTCGAGCTGACGAACGACGCGATCCGATCAATGTCCTCCGCCGGAAGCCCGCTGAAGAGCTGGCATCCGCGCAGGGTGTTCGCAAAAACGATCGTGCGGAATTCGGCGGTGGGGCTGGCCATCCGCGATTGATGCCCCTTGCCCCGTCGCCGCGCAATCCCGCACCTACGCCGCTTCCGTCTCGCGCCAAAAATACGTGACCCAGCTCCCGTCCGACTGCGGCTCGGCGCGCGATGCAAAATTTTCGCTCTTCAGCTTTTCGATGAGCGGCGACGGGAGAAATGGCGCGATCACCGCAAGGCCCTCGCCGACGTTGAGCGCATCCACCCGTCTGCGGATTTCCGAAAACGGCTCGATGCCCTGGACGATCAGCTTCCGCACATCGAGACGTTTGAAAATGGTGGGAGTCATGAGGGTTGCAGCGCAAGTGTTCGCGCAAAGCGGAAGCGCGGGACTTGACGCAAGTCAACAGGCCGGGCCGTCGTGATTGACTCCGCCTATTGATGCGTGACCCAATTGGACCGGACACCCACAGCCCGACATCACTCTCCCCGGGCAGAGGCACCACGCGGCGGCGGATGCCGGAGCGGGTCTCGCCGGCTTCGGCTGGCAGGCGCACGAGCGCCGTGGTTTTTCCGCCGCCTTCATCGAGGCGGCGGAGGTGCCGCCGTGTGCGAGCACGATCCACTGCGCGATGGTAAGCCCGAGGCCGCAGCCCTCGGTCTTGGACTGCGCATTTTTCCCGCGCGCGAAACGATCGAAGACATGATCGATCATCTCCTGCGCGATGCCGTCGCCGGTGTTCGTGATTTTCAGCTCGGCCATGCCGTCCACATGGCGCAGCGAAATCCCGATGCCGCCGCCGGGCACGTTGTATTTCACGGCATTGTCCGTGAGGATCAGCAGGAGCTGGCGCAGGCGGTGGCGTTCGCCGGTCGTAAGGTTGCCTGTGCAATCGCCGAGCACCACGAGCACCACGAGCACCACGAGCACCACGAGCACCACGAGCACCACGAGCACCACGAGCACCACGAGCACCACGAGCACTTGCGCATCCTCGAACGCCTCCTCGACGAGTTCCGCGAGCTGCACGGGCTGGCGTTCGAGCTGCACGAGGCCGGCGTCGGCCTTCGTGAGCAGCGTGAGCGAGTCCACGATCTTTGCGAGCCGCTTCACTTCGTCGAGCTGGGCTTCGATCTGATCGTCAATCCACTCCACCTGCTCCTGCGGCAGATGCTTCGGCTCACGCAGGGCCGTCTCGAGGTGCGCGCTCATCACGCTCAGCGCAGATCACGAGAAGAAAATCCTCCACCTGCTCGCAGAACTCGCCGCGTCCGGCAACGTGCGCACCGAAACGATGCGGGCGTTCACCGACAAGGAATTCGCGGATCTGCTGAAGTGAACTGCGGCGCTACGCCTTGAGCCGCTTTGCGGAAATGATCACGCGATGATTTCCTTCGCCACTTCGCCTTACACGTCGGCGAGGCGGAAGTCGCGGCCGGCGTGACGGTGGGTGAGCTTCGTGTGATCAATGCCGAAGGCGGTGAGCGCGGCGGCCGCGAAAAATTTGCGTCCGCGTGCTTTGTATCAGCCCTGATACAATTCGTCCGTTTCCCTGCGGGCACCCGCGCTTGAGCCCGCCGCGTGTTGCCGGTAGTCTGTGATTCCAAATGCACATTCTTGTCATCGAAGATGAACGCCAGCTCGCACGTCACGTCACGAGCGCGCTCTTCCGTGCCGGATACGAGGCGCATGCCGTGCACGATGGTGCGGAGGGCCTGCGCGTCGCGCTCGATCGTCCGGCCGATCTCATCGTGCTCGATCTGAATCTCCCGAGCCTGGACGGCTTCAGCATCCTCGCAAAACTGAAGGCCGAACGGTGCCCTTCGCGCGTGCTCATCCTCACCGCGCGCGGCGATGTCGCCAGCCGCGTGCAGGGCCTGAAGTCCGGCGCGGACGACTACCTCGCGAAGCCTTTCTCGATGGACGAACTGCTCGCACGCGTCGAGGCGCTGGGCCGCCGCGGCGCGACACCGACAGCGGCGGATTTGCTCGAGGTGGCCAATCTGAAAATGGACGTGCAGCACCGCCGCGTAACGCGCGGCGGCGAAACGATCACGCTTTCTCCCCGCGAATTCGACGTGCTCCACGTGCTCATGCAGGAGCCGGGCCGCATTTTTTCACGCACGGAACTCTGCGAGCAGGTCTGGCAGCGCGAGCACGAATACGACATGCGCACGGTGGACATCGTCATCGGCCGCCTGCGCAAAAAAGTGGATACGGGCTTCGCCGATCCGCTCATCCACACGATGCGCGCGGTGGGCTACACCGTGCGCGAATCCGGTGCAGTGCCGGGGAAACAAGCACACGCCGCACATTCATGAACGTCCTCCGCACCGTCGCCATTTTTCTCGCCGCTTCCTGTCTGTCTGCGCTCGCAGACACCGTGATCGAGGGGCGCGTGGAATTGCCGAAGAGCCGCCACTCGCCCATCGCGAGCAAGCGCTACGAGATCGTGTCGAAAGGCGGCGTGCTCGCGCCGTATCCTGCGTTTGCGGTCGTGTACCTCGATGGAAATTTTGCAAAGCCCGCGTCGCTCCCCGTGCTGCAGATCGTGCAGAAAAATCTCACTTTCGACACGGCGCTGCTGCCGCTGCGCACCGGCACGAAGGTCGAATTTCCAAACTTCGACGACACGGCGCACAATATCTTTTCGTTCTCGCCGGCGAAGCGTTTCGACCTCGGGCGCTACACCTCGGCGGAGCGGCCCATCCCTTCGCAGACATTCGACAAGCCGGGGCTCGTCACTCTGCGCTGCGACATCCACGAGCACATGCGCGCACTCGTGCTCGTGCTCGACACGCCGCATTTTGTGCGGACGGACAATGACGGGCGCTTCCGCCTCACCGGCCTGCCCTCCGGCAGCTACAAGCTGAAGGCGTGGATTGACAGCAAGACCACGATCGAGCGCGCAGTGGAGCTGAAACCGGGCGCCGCGCTCCGGGTTGATTTCCCGTGACCGCGCCCGAGACCGGCCCGGAAAAAGGAGTGTCTTCATTCCGAATGCGGCTCCTCGTGGGGATGGTCGTCGTCGTCGTGGCGATCACGATCGGCGGCCTCACCATCGCCGAGCGCACGGTCTCCGGCGAGGCGCGGCGTGCGTTCCAGAGCGCGTTCGAGTCCGAGCTGGCGCTACTGCGCGCAGTGCGCGGGATCCGCCACGCGTCGCTCGAGGAACGCTGCCGCGCACTGGTCCGCAAGCCGCGCATCCACGCCGCGCTCGAGGACAACGCGCTCGACATGCTCTACCCGAGCGCAGGCGACGAACTCGGCGACGTGCTCGCGGACAGGAGCACCGCGGGCCAGCCGTTCGCGCGGCATTCGATTCACGCAAAATTCTACCGCTTTCTCGATCCGGAAGGCGCAGTGATTCCAGCGGGAAAAGTCGCCGCAGTCGGTGCGATGGAGCCCGACGAGGAAAAGCAGCTCACCGCCTCGAAGCTCCCGCACGAGCAGCAGACCGGCTACCTGTGGCGCAAGTCCGACGCGCCCGATGGCGAAGTCGTGGAACTCATCTCCACGCCGATCCTCTCGTCCGAGACCGGCGAACCCATCTCGGCGCTCATCGCAGGGTTTCCGCCGAGCGGGGAAAAGGCCCGCGGCACAGGCATGGAGAGCGGGATCTGGCTCGGCGAGCGCCTGCACATGCCCGCGCTGGCCGGGACGGCGCGGGCGGCGATTGGTGCCGTGGTGTCGCGTGCAATTTCCGGCAGCACGGAAGCCGCCGCGGAGGGAATCCCCGTGCGCGTGGGCGGCACGGAGCATTTTGTCTTTTTCGAGCGCCTGAATCCGGGTTCGCTCTTCCCTCCCGCTTACGAGGTCGGCGTGTATCCGCTCGCGGGCATGCACGCGCGGCTGCTGCGTCTCCGCTGGCAGGCGTCGGGCGTCGGCCTACTCCTGCTGGGCCTTGGCATCGCAGCCAGCTCATACATTTCCGCGCGCCTCGCCAAGCCTGTGCGCGAGCTCGCCGAGGTGTCCGAGGAAAATCGCGTGCTGCGCGTACGGGCCGAGGGTGCGCTCGAGTTCACGAGCAACGAATTGGAGCGCACCGCGCGCTTTTCCGCGGACGCATCGCATCAGCTCAAGACGCCCGTGACCGTCCTGCGCGCCGGCCTCGACGAGCTGCTCGCGCGCAACGATCTGCCGATGTCCGCCCGCGACGAACTCGGGCTGCTCGTCCACCAGACCTACCGCATCACGAGCATCATCCAGGATCTGCTGCTCCTCGCGCGGCTCGATTCCGGTCGCGTCCAGCCCGAGCTTGTGCCGGTGGATCTCACGCACGTCGTGGACACGTGCGTGGACGATCTGCACCTGCTGAACGACTCGATGGATCTCGAAGTGGAGCTCGATGTGCCTTCCGGGTTGCTCATTTCCGGCGAGAAACGTTACACGATGCTCATCGTGCAAAACCTCGTCGAAAACGCCCACAAGTACAACCTTCCGAACGGACACATCCGGATCGCGACCCGCGAGGAAAATGGCATGGTCGTGCTCACCGTCGGCAATCACGCGCACCCAATCCCGCCCGCATCGTGGGAGCACATCTTCGAGCGGTTTCATCGAGCCGCAGTCGGCGAAAATGTCCCCGGCCACGGCCTCGGCCTAAATGTCGCACGCGAACTCACACGGCTCCACGGCGGCGAACTGCGGCTCGTGCGCTCGGATGAGGAATGGACGGAATTTGAAGCCACGTTCCGTCCGGCAAACCCCATCCCGGTCGTCGCATGATCAAGGCCGGACTCTCTTGCGCGTACCTCGCAGCCTTCGCGACAGCGGCGGTGCGTGCGGAAGACATCATGGATCGGGTGGATGAGGCGCTCACTTTTTCCATGATGGGCGACCGCGTCCGTGTGCGGCTCAGCGGCACGCTGGACATCGAGTATTACCACCTCGACCAGCCGGCCTCCGGGCTCTTCGACACGGGCCTGCACGACCTCTTCAACCCGCGCCTCACGTTCTTCCTCGATGCGCAGCTCGGCCCCAAGTTCTACGTTTTCGTTCAATCGCGCATTGATCGCGGATTCGATCCGGCTGCGAAGGGCGCGAGGATGCGCGCGGACGAGTATGCGCTGCGTTTCACGCCGTGGGACGATGGCCGGTTCAGCGTGCAAATCGGAAAGTTTGCGCCGGTCATCGGGAACTGGATGTCGCGCCATCTTTCGTGGGATAACCCGTTCATCACCGCACCGATTCCCTACGACTACATCACTGCCATTTCTGACATTGAAATCCCCAAATCCAGCGGGGACTTCATCGCCGGCCAGAGCGAGGGGACTTACGAATATAACCCGGTCATTTGGGGCGCAGCCTATGCCACGGGCCTCAGCATGTCGGGACAGATAGGCAAGTTCGAATACGCTGCCGAGGTGAAGAACTCCACACTCACCTCGCGTCCGGAGTCCTGGGAGGCGACCGATCGCGGCTTCAGTCATCCCACGGTGAACGCCCGCCTCGGCGTGCGGCCAAACACGCTGTGGCGGCTCGGTGTCTCGGCAAGCTATGGCCCTTATCTCCGGAGCGAGACCGCGCCGGACGTGCCTTCCGGACGCAGCATCGGGAGCTATAACGAGATGCTGCTAGGGCAGGACATCAGCTTCGCATGGCATCATTGGCAGCTCTGGGCCGAGGTCTATGAGGCGCGCTTCGAGGTGCCGAATTCCAGGCACGCCGACACGCTGGCCTACTATGTTGAGGCAAAGTATAAGATCACGCCCGAGCTGTTTGCCGCGCTACGCTGGAACCAGGAGCTATTCACGAGCCTACCGGACGACAATGGCGGGATGGCCAAATGGGGCCGCGATGTCTGGCGCATGGATGCCGCCATCGGCTACCGTTTCACACCGCACTCTCAGTTGAAGCTCCAGCACAGCCTCGAACACGAGACCTCCGGGCCACGCGGCTACCGGAATATTTTTGCAGCACAATTCACGTTGCGATTCTGAGGACGGAACGCCGGAACGTGGCCAAATTGTGGCCGGGCTTGCATTCCTGAGCGCCGGGTGCTGACGAGTGGAGCACAACTGTGTGCGTGCGGATGGCACGATGCGCCGAAGGGGCGTGTGTAACAGTTCCGATACGGTGGAGTATTTGCCGATGGCTCCGAAGCGGCTGAGAAGTGGCACGTCACCAAGACAACCGCACTCAACAAACACCAATCCATGAAACACCAAAAACTCCAAACAGGAGCCCGCGCGATACTCTCGCAAATGCTCGCACCCGCACTCGCTGTGGCCTGTTCGCTCTTCGGGGCGTCCGCCGCATCCGGGCAGGACTATCACTCAAACGACATCACGCCCGCGGGCGCAACGTCCGGCAAACTCACTGCAGCTTCCGGCGGCAAGCAGGTCGGCGGCTGGCAGGGCACAAGCGTGGGGGCTCCCCATGCAGTGCTGCTCACCGGAAATGCGCTGTCCGGCGTGGACCTGAATCCCGCCACTGCGTATTACTCCATGGCGACCTGCATGGATGACACGCAGCAGGGCGGCTGGGCCTACCTTCCCGTGGGCATCCACGCGCTCGTGTGGTCCGGCTCGGCCTCGTCATATTCGGATCTGAATCCGAGCGGCTACAACTTCTCCTATTGCCTCGGTGTCCACAATGGCGAGCAGGTCGGTTACGCACAGCAGCAGAGTTATTTTATATCTGCATCCCACGCCTATTCCTGGCATGGATCGGCAACAAGCGGCGTGGATCTCCATTTCGGGACCTATGTGTTCTCGCGTGCAGTCGCCTGCCGAAGCGGCGAAGAGGTCGGCTATCTTTCCAGCGTAGCCTACCCCGAGGGCGAATACTTCGGCTATCATTCGAGCAGCCATGCAGCGCGCTGGGCCGGAACTGCTGCGAGCGGTGTGGATCTTCATCCTGCGGGCTTCGACGCTTCGGAAGCTACATGCACCTCCGGCACGCAGCAGGGCGGCTGGGGCTACATCGCGCTCGGCACCTCGCACATGCACGCATTGCTGTGGAGCGGCACGCCGGAAAGCGTCGTGGATTTGCATGCCGCCGGCTACACGGAGACCCGCGTGAATGCAATGAACGCCGACAAGCAGGTTGGCGACGGCTGGGTCGGTGCGCCGGGTGCAGTCGGTTCCATCCGCCACGCACTCGCATGGTCGGGCACCGCGGACACTGTGGTGGATCTGAATCAATATTTGCCAGCGGGCTACACGCACGGTGTCGCCACGGGCATTGATGCCAAGGGCAACATCGTCGGCTATGCCTTCAACACCTATCAGACCGGGGTGACAATCCCGCAGAATGCCATCGCCGTCGTCTTTGCACCCGGCGCAGCACCCGCAGCACAATTAGCCTCGGTTTCGCTAAGTCCCTCAAATGTCGCTCCCGGTGCGACGGTGCAGGGCGCAGTTTCACTCACGAGCCCCGCTCCGGCGGGCGGCGTGAGCATCAGCTTCCTTAGCACGAATGCCACAATGGCCACCACGCCGGCTGCGATTTCGATCGCAGAGGGCGAAATGAGCGCCGGTTTCACGCTGCCAGTCGGGGGTAACACGCTGCTGGCCCCTGCCAGCGCACGCATCTACGCGACGGATGGCAATGTGAGCCAGTATGCTTCGTTCACCGTCACGCCGATTGTAAAGCTCGCCAGTGTCTCCGGCAACACGGTCGAGGGCGGCTTCGCGACTTACGGATCGGTCGTGCTTAGCATCCCGGCGCAGGCCGGCGGTGCGGCAGTCACGCTCACGAGCGGCGATCCTTCGGTTCTCAGCGTGCCGGCCACAATTACGGTCCCGCAGGGCTTTCAGGCCTACAATTTCTCGTTGAACACAGGCGCAGTCTCCACGGCGAGGACGGTGCCGATTACTGCGTCGTTCAACGGCGTGAGCGTCACGGGTTCCGTCACATTGAGTCCTGCGCCGGTGATCTCACTCGCTTCGATCAGTGTCCCCGATGTAGTCGGTGGTCAGAGTGTGACTGGCACTGTGGCGTTGAACAACTTCTCGCGCAATCTCGCAGGGACGGATGTTACACTCACCAGCGGTGACACCGGCACGCTGCAAGTACCCGCAAAGGTGAACATCCCATACGGTGCCTATAGCGCGACCTTCACCGCCACGACCAGTGTCGTGCCAGGAAACAAGGGCGTGGCCATCAAGGCCAGCTACAATGGCGCGAACCTCACCACGACGATGACTGTGTTCCCGGTTCCAACCGTGACCATTGTCTCTGCGGACTGGGATCCGGTCACGCTGCTCTTCAAAGTGCAGGCCAATACCAGCTATGCAAACAGCATCCTGACTTTCGGCACGGACGCGGCAAGCGGCCCCATCGGCACCATGCAGCTTGAGCTTGGCGTCTGGAAAGGCTCCATCCTCATGGCAACTGCACCTACGACGGCGACCGTGTGGAACTCCAATGGCGGTCAGGCATCCATGCCGGTAACCATCAAAGGCGTCTCTAGTGGCGGCGGAGGCGGTACGGTCAAAGGCGGCGGCGGTGGTGGCGGTTCCACGACGACGACTTACAAGCTCTCCACGATTACCACTGGAAAGGGCTCGATAGCCATCATCCCGGCGGCCGCCAGCTATGCGCCGGGCACGGTTGTGACGCTGACCGCGACACCGGCAGCAGGCTCCCCGTGGGTCGGCTGGTCCGGGGGCGTGGTTAGCAAATCGCAGACGATTAGTGTCACGATGAACGCCAACATCTCTGTCACAGCGAACTTCAAGTAAGCCACAAATCCCGACCGAACGGCGAGGGGGGCAGGAAACCTTGGGCTGGCACTTGTCCCCATCGCTAAATTTCAGACAACAACAGCACACAACACAGCATGAAAACTAAACAATCCCGTAAGATATCGGTCTTTACCGCATTGCTCGCAATGCTCGCGCTCTTCATCTGCGGCATCGCGCCCCGGCAGTCGCTTGCTTCCGGCGGCAGCGGCGGCGGCTCCACGGCCAAGGTGGATACCATAAAAGTCAGCAAGTGCTATTACGGATTCGGCCAGATGCTCATCAAGGCGAGCAGCTCTGATTCCACCGCACGGCTCTTCGCCTATGCACCGTCCGGATATAATCTCGGCGAAGTGCAAAACGGCGGCGGCAGCCGTTACGGCGGCACGGTGATGCCATATTTTCCGACGGATCCCGTGTTTGTAACCATCATCAGCAGCTCCGGCGGCAGCATCACGGTGCCGACGACTCCATTCCAGTTGTAAGCCCCGCAACTGATCCCCCGGGCCACGGACACTGCGCAATGCGCGGTGTCCGTGGTTCCGTTTTTTGGGGATCATCGCCGCTTGAAGGCCGCGGATTGCCAGGTAAGGTCGCGTCCCGTGAAAATTTTTGCCTACTCGAAGACCGACCTCATCCCTGTGCTCGCAGGCGTATTCCACGCTGCGTGCCTCGTCACCGTGTTCGTCTATTTTCCCATCCTGCCGTGGTGGGCGCTGCTCATTTGCGGTTTCCTGTTTTCGATCAGCATCTCTTGGAATATCAACGGCATCTCGCACAACTTTCTGCACAACCCGTACTTCACTTCGTCCATCCTGAACCGCGCGTTCAGTTGGCTGGAGTCCGTCACGATCGGCTTCTCGCAGCAGTTCTACGAATGCGTCCACCAGCAGCACCACAAGGGCAACAGCGACCGTAAGGACGACAAGGGCGAGACCATTGACTGGCTTTCCATCTACCGCTTCGGGAAGGACGGCGAGGCCGAGAGCGCGTGGAGCTACACATTCCTCAGCTTCTTCCGTGATGACCCGAAGGCTATCTACAAGGAGCTCAAGCGCAAGAATCCGTCCGACGCGCGCTTCGGCCTGATCGAGATATTCTCCTTCGTCGCGCTGCTCGCCCTCGGCTTCTCGCTAAACTGGCGCTTCATGGTCTGCTTTTATCTCCCGTTTTGGTATTTCGGCCACTGCCTGTCTTATCTGAATGGCTATTACCGCCACTTTGGCGGCAATCCCGACGTGCCCATCGCATGGGGCGTGAGCAGCTATCATAAGCTATACAATCTCATCTGGTTCAACAACGGCTACCATGCCGAACATCACTTCCGTCCCAAGATGCACTGGACGAAGATGCGTCAGGTTCACGAGCAGTTCGCCGAAGAGCAGAAGCGCGCCGGAGTCCGAGTCATCAAGCCACCGCACGCGCTCGGTTTCCTTGATCCCGATCTCCCGGAAAAGAGCAGGCCGCTCGTGCCGGTGGAGCCAAAGCAGGGCTAGTACCTAACTGCAAAAGTTCGCATCATTTCCCCGACGGAATTTACTCTGAAGAGTCGATCTAAAATGAGACTGCGAACATTCACAAGTAGGTACTAGGCGCCCTCGGGTTTTTCCGCGGCGAGATCGAGCACGCCGGGCACGGAGGTCTGTATGCGATAGGCGAGCCCGAAGGACGGGATGACGCCGTCGAGTTCGGTGTTGCCGGGCTGCTTTCCGAGCAGGTCGCGGTTCATGCCCTGGATGAGGTCGATCTGCTCGCGCGACGTGAGCCAGTGGCGCCCCCAACGCTCGCCGAACGACGGCGATTGCAGCAGCCGGTCCACGGCTTTTGCGAGCGCCTTGTCATCCGGAGCCTTGTCGCCCACGAAGGCACATGATTTTCCTTTGCCACCGTACGGCGCGGAGCGTATCGTCGGAGAAACCAAACGCCCCCGTATCATGATTGAACTTGAGGTTTACGCCGCAGGAATCCGCACCTTGGAGAAGATCCTGGAACTCGATCACGAACTCGAGGCGATCCCGGGGCTGCACTACAAAGTGGATAGCAACCACGACATCATCTACCTGGAATTCGAGCACGCGTCAGTGTCGGTGCAGGAGCTGAAGGGCATCTTTGCGAAGCTTGGGCTGGATGCGAAATTTGTCGGGACGATTCCACCGGAGCTGAACCCGAAGAAGACGCGGACGCAGCCGATTCGCCTGCCAGCCTGAGGAGCGCGAATTGACAGCCGGATTTTCACCTTTGCCCTTGGAATCCGGGACGGCTGTGAGGAGAAAAAGGGCTCATCACAAGCACGAATGATCACCACCATCGGCCGCACGACTCTGCGTGCGCTCACCTACCTCGGTGAGCTGGGCATCCTCGCGGCGGAAACGATGAAGGCGATGTTTCCCGCACCGATCCGCTGGAAGCTGGCGCTACACCAGATCATCGAGACGGGGGCGCGTTCGCAGATCGTCGTGGCGGTCACGGGCGCGTTCACGGGCGCGGTGTTTGCGGCACAGATTTTTTTCCAGTTTCACCGCTTCGGGATGGACTCCGCCGTCGGCTCGGTGGCGTCGCTCGCGCTCTTCCGCGAACTGGGCCCGACGCTCACGGCGCTCATGGTCGCGGGCCGTGTGGGCGCGGCGATCGCCGCGGAGATCGGCACGATGAAGGTGACCGAGCAGGTGGATGCGCTGCGCTCGTTTGGCGTGAGCCCGATTGACTACCTCGTGGTGCCGCGCTCGATCGCGATGATGGTCTCGATGCCGCTGCTCGTGGCGGAGGCGTGCGCGTTTGGCATCGTCGCGTCGTATCTCATCGCGGTGCCGATGCTCGGCGTCGCGGAGGCGCCGTACATGCGGAATCTCACCTTTTACACGCACGCCAGCGACATCGCGATCGCGACGATCAAGGGCTTTGTATTCGCGGTCATCATCGTGTGCGTGAGCTGCCACGAGGGCCTCCAGACTTCAAACGGTGCGGCGGGCGTCGGTCGCGCGCCGACACGGGCGGTCGTGATCTCGTCGCTTTCAATCCTCGGCATGAATCTCGTCCTCACGTTCGCGCTGAACATCATCTTTCCCTCCGGCCAATGATCGAGGTGCGCAAACTCTCGAAGAGCTTCGACGGGCGCCCGGTGCTGCACGAGGTGGATCTGACGGTCAAGGAAGGGAAGACTCTCGTGGTGCTCGGCCGCTCGGGCTGCGGCAAGAGCGTGGTGCTGAAGCATCTCATCGGCCTGATGAAGCCCGATTCCGGCGAGGTGCTCGTGGATGGCGAGGACATCATCGGCCTGCCGGAGCGCAGGCTCACCGCGGTGCGGCGGAAAATCGGGATGCTGTTCCAGAGCGCGGCGCTTTTCGACTCGATGAGCGTGGAGGGGAACCTCGCATTTCCGCTGCGCGAACAGGGCATGAAGGACGAGAAGGAAATTGACGCGCGCGTCGCCGAGGCGCTCGACATGGTGGAACTCGCGGGCGAGCAGCTCAAGATGCCGGCCGATCTTTCCGGCGGAATGCGCAAGCGCGTCGGCCTCGCACGCACCATCGTGGGCCGCCCGCGGTGCGTGCTTTACGACGAGCCGACGACCGGACTCGATCCGATCACGAGCGATAGCATCAACCACCTGATTCGGCGCTTGCAGCGCAGGCTCGGCGTCACTTCCATCGTCGTCACTCACGACATGAAGACTGCCTTTCACTGCGCGGACCGCGTCGCCCTCCTCCATGAGGGGCACGTTCATTTCGACGGCTCCGTCGAGGAACTCAAGGCGTCCACCGATCCGGTGATCACGGATTTCATCGTGGGGCGCAGCGGGGAATCGGACTAGGCTTCATGAAAAACGAATCGCGAGGCATCGAATGGAAAGTGGGCGTCTTCATGCTCATCGGCCTCGGCGTGGTCGCCTACATGGCGATCGCGTTCGGCAAGTTCAGCCAGGGGCTGAAGAAGTATTACATGATCACGGCCGAGTTCCCGAATGCCAGCGGGTTGCTGAAGGGCGCGGATGTGAACATGGCCGGTGCGCGCGTCGGCTTCACGGCGGACGCGCCGACACTCATCGAGGGACGCAGCGCTGTGCGGGTGGTG
>Ga0194061_1000781_pt1 | contig 19396 bp, 11 predicted proteins | sample SepL2221m_MetaG_FD_163423 | JGI IMG/M metagenome (GOLD analysis project Ga0194061, IMG submission 163423) | Anoxic zone freshwater microbial communities from boreal shield lake in IISD Experimental Lakes Area, Ontario, Canada - Sep2016-L224-21m | ecosystem: Environmental > Aquatic > Freshwater >... | reverse complement strand
CCGCTACCCGTCTTATCCGGTTCAAATCCGTAGCCATATCCATAGCCGTAACCATATCCATACGAGGCGTCGCCATTGTCCACACCATTGACGATGCAACCAATTTCCTTCACGTTCGCTGTCGTCAAATTAGACACCGCTGCCTCTACCTGCCGCAACGAAGTGCGGCGGCTGCGCACGACCAGAATCGTCACGTCCGACATCTGCCCCATGATGCACGCATCAGCCATCGGCAGCACCGGCGGCGTATCGAAAATGATCACGTCAAATCCCGGTTTCATCTGCGCCAATGCGCGTTCAAAACTCTCCGGCTGCATCGTGTCCGTCGCGTCCGGCTTCGCCAATCCCGCAGGCAATAAGAAGAACCCCGGTACCGCTCCCGGCACCGTCATCGACAGCGCAAACGGCATCCCATGAATGATGTCGCGCAGCCCACTTTTTCCGTCCGCTTTGTACGCCCGGCTCAAAGATCGCTTGCGCAAATCCGTATCCACGATCAACACCTTGCGCCCCAGCCCCGCAAACAGAAGCGCCAGATTCGATGAGACCATGCTCTTGCCTTCGTTCGCCAAAGCACTTGTCACCGTGATCACCAACGGCTGCCCCGTCCGGTGCGCACTGTATTTCACTTCCAATCCTATATGCAAATTGCGCAGCGCTTCTGACACCAGCGAGAAGCTGCTGTGCTGCACCAACGTGTAGGCCCGTTGATCGTCCAGAACCGTGTCACTCGCCGGAATCATGCCCAGCGAATTCAATCCCTGCTTGCGCTGCAAATCTTTCGGCGTGCGGATCGTGTCGTCCAATTTGTCCAGCAGGATCACACTCAGCACCGCAGCGATCAGGCTGAAAAATCCACCCGCCGCGAGATTGCGTTTCCAGCTCGGAAGATACGGGATAACCGGCTCAACCGCCGTCTCCCAACCGTTGGCAAATGTGAAATTCATCTGCTTGTCGAAATCCGCTTTGTTCATCGCCTGGTTGCGTTCGATGTATAACTTTTCAGCCTCTTCCATAGCCTTGTTCAAGTTGCTCCATTGAAGCGAGAGCGCGATCAGTTTGTTCTTATCCTTCTCCAATACGCTGTAACGTTCCTGCAATCCGACACGTTCCTGCTCCACAATCTGCAAAGCATTTTTCAGTCGCGTGAGATACTTCGCCGCCGCGTCATCTAAATCTTTTTGAGCATCCGTCACACGCTTCTTTTTCGCGACGACTTCCGCATGCTCTGGCTGAAACTTCTCCTGTGTCTCACGCAACATAATGCGTGAGCGTTCCACTTCTGCTTTGAATGCGATAAAATCGGGATCGCTTTTCGCGCTCTGTAGCGACTTCAAATCGTCGTACGTCAACTCCCGCTTGGGCTCGCTCAGAAACGTGATCTCCGCTTTCAGATCGTTCAACGCCGCTTTCTTTTCTTCCAACGCCTGCCCCACCGGCTTCAGCATTTCAAACAAATGCGTCAGGTCATAATCCTTCGCGTTGAAATTGTTTTCCTTTTCGAATTTCTGCAACTCAACCGTCTTATTGTGCCACGTTTCAAGTAACTTGGGAACGATCTGCTTGTACGCCGCGCCAATGCCTTCGACCTTCTTCAAGCCGCGGTCTTTCATTTCTGCCACGAATGCATCCGACCACGCGTTCGCATAAGCCGCCGCTCGTTTGGGGTCCGTGTCCAGCACTTGAAGATACAACAACTGCCCGTCCGAACGCGCCTGCATGTCGTTGATCTTTGCCGTCTCAGGTTCGCCCAACTTTTCCTGCGCCAAGTTGAAAGCGCGCTCGCGCACCGGTCGGCTTTCAGCCAATATCCGGTTCGCTTTAATCACGTCCGGGCTGACTGACATTTCATTGTAATTGTTGATCGTCTGCCCTTGCGTCGGAACAAAGCTCTCGATCAGCAAGCTCGCCGTGCTGTTGTACAACACCGGCTGCGCCGCCGTGTACGTGTACGTGATCCCCAGCCCAACGATCAATATCGTCGCCACCAAAAACTTGCGGCGCACCACTTCCATCATCAACTGCTTGATGTTGATCACGTCGGAGACCTGCGGTTGATGCTTATCCATTCGTCACCTGTATTCTGCCCCGGTTGTTCCATGCCCGGCCCAATATCACACCCAGCGCGACTGCCACAACGGACAATAGCATCGCGCCTAAAAAACTTACCGACACATTGAACACCCAATTCGGCAGCGACGGAGTAGGCGCTTCAACTGCTGTTTCCCACACCAGCACCCTAGGGACTTCTTCACGATCCTTCGCGTCCGCGCCAGCCGGTTTCGGAATTGCAAGGTGGAGCATCGTCGCATTCACCAGCGCGTTCGCCCATGTATTCGCGAACATCGCCGCCCGTTTCGAATCCCCATCCAGCACGTCGAAGTAGATCAACAACCCATCGTTCCGGACAGTCCGTTGCGCGACCGGCAGCCCCTCGGCTTCATTCAAGGCGTAATGAGCCATCTGTGCCGCCGCATCTTTCACCGGTTTGCTTTCAGCCAAGTTGACATACGCCCGCGCCACCTCGGAACCCACTTTGAATTTTTCGTCGCCACTCCCTGAAAATTGCTCGACCAGCAGACTCGCCGTGCTGCGGTATAATTTCGGCTGCTGTGATGTATACACACCACTCAACACCGCACTCAGCAACGACACCGCCATCACCCCGGCAACCATCCACACGCGCGTGCTTCGTGTAGTGGGCAGAAACGCACCCGCGCCATTCGGTTGCTTCTTAATGTCCATGCGACCGACTCCGAATGCATTACGGCTTCTTGTTCTTGTCCCGCGCTTTTCGCTCACTCAACCTGAGATCAAAATCCTTGCGCCATTCCGTCCAATCCCGTCCGTCTTTCCGGAACCGCCACGCTTGCAACGCCTGCAATTCAGCAGTATTCACGTCACCAATCGCCAACGCCGCATCCGCCCAGATCACGCACAAATAATCAACGCTTCCCGCCGTCTTTTCCAACAGTGAGCACGCCGCAAAATCCTTCCCGCCTTCGCGTAGTTTATGCCCCAGGCTCTGAACCCACATCGGCGCGTTTTTAAGCCGCTCACCCAGTGACTGGGCCAGCCGCTCAGCGCTCTCTGCCGAGAGTTTGGTCATCCGCCCCGCGACCCACATATACGCTTCCGAATCCCGGACCGCCACACCCGCCCCCAACACCTCCGACCAATGTGCGGTCCCGGATTCATCCTGGAGCTGATTAAAATCAACCGCTCCAGCCAGGCAATGATACCAGATAACATCCTGTTTGCCAGCCGCCTGCTTCGGTGACGGAAGCGTCGTCGGATCAATCGACCCCAACGCCTTCGCTGCAAAATCCCACAACTCCCGGTCTCCAAAATAACGCGCCCGCCCCAGGCACGCCGCCGTCTCGTACCCAGTCCACAACTTCATCATCTCGTCGGTTGTACAACCACTGTCATCCATCCAATCCGCGATGCGCGTCGCCTCACCCGGTTCGCGTTTCACCACAAATTGAAAATGCTCCAGCGCCTTCTGCACACCTTCGACGCGCTGCATATTCCCCGGATGCTTTCCCTTCACAAACCGACGCAGATAAAACATACCTGCGTCCACTTGCAACGGCACGTTCGTTGGAAACAACGCGATCGCACGCTGATGATTCGCCACCGCTTCATCAATCCGTCCCAACTTCTCGCTCAACAACGCTGCAACCCACGGCACATGATAATCACGCGGCGACAACTCGCTCGCAATGCGTGTGTGCTCCAACCCCTTCGCGAGTACTTCCGGCGACGCTTTTTTCGCATTGTCCGCCGCCAACGCCAGGAAATAATGCACCTGCTGCTCGCCGGGATCCAACGCCACCGAACGCTTCCATTTCGACACGTCTTCTCCAGCTTCCACCGGCAAAAACAGCTGCCCGAACCACGGACTCGACGCACACGCCAGAGAATTGCGTCCCGCAACAAACGCGCTCCACCCGAGAGCAGCGCTCATCGCAATCACAACCACCAACCGCGGCACACGCTCACTATCCGTTAATGCGCGTCGCCGCCCCGACCGCACCAACGCCCCCGCAAGAAAAAAGAATGCCAGCGCCATGCCGGTTTCTCGCAACGGAAAATCAGCTCCCGTCGCCACCAGAACCGTGAATATCCCCGCCATCGGCATCAGATACAAAATCGCTTTCGACTCCGCCGCCGAACCGTCCGGCGAATTCTCCGTCCGTCCGCGCGACACTTCTTCCCGCGTCTCGCGAACCCGCTTCCACCACAGCACACACCACACGCCCGTCAACACCAGCGCCAGCAGCAACGCTGGCAGCCCACCTTCTAACGCCAACTGCATCCAATCCGAATGCAACCGCGTCCACCGCCCCGTCAATTCAGCCGGCTGTACCGCCGTAAACACCGCTTCAAAACTCCCCAACCCTGTCCCGAACACTTTCACGCCCGTCGGCTCAAACAACGCCACCGACGCACGCATCACATCAAACCGCCCCTCTGTGTTCAGCACATCCAAAAACCGCGTGTTCAACGATTGTGTTCCGACGCTAAATGCCACGATTCCCCACGCCAGCATCACAATCAATGGAAGGCTCCAAAACGCGACACGCTGTACACGCTCGGTCAACGGCAGTTCCCACAGCGCGCGGTCATCGCCCGGCCTCCGGTACCACACCCACACCCACGCCACCAATCCCAACCCCACGCCGAACGCAACAATCGTCAGTCGGCTCAACGACAACACCAAACTCGCGCTCATCACCACCAATGCGACCAGCAACACAGCCTGTTTAATGAATCGATTCCTCAACGCATTGTAGCTCAAATCCAGCTCAACAAACGACGCCAGCAGCAACCCCAACCCGCACGACACACACAGCGATTCCATGACCGCAAAGCGATTAGGATTAATCAACAACCCCGCCGGACGATCCACTGAATTCGGGATCAATCCGCCTAATGTCAAACCGTAACGCTGTGCGATTGTAAAAAGCGCAAGAATAAAACCGAGCGCCGTCAGCGCCCACATCAACACATGTATTCGCCGCCGTTTTCCGAAACTGGCACCCAACATCCCTGCCGAAAAAAATGCAAACGCATACGGTAATGTTCGGACACTGAGTGCTGGAAAGCGATCTCCCTCTCCTCCCAAAAACACATCGCGCGCGACCATGACTACCAGCCAGACCAACAGCGCATAGCCCGGAATCGCGATGCCTCGCGGCACTGGATATGGGTCCGTTCCCAGAAAATAGGAGAGTATTAAATGCGCCACACCCAGCACACAAAACGCACCCGCCGCGAATCCCGACACCCACGGGGGATACGCTCCGAACGCCAGTGGGGCGAGGCACAGAACAACCAGCGACAGATACAACAATCCCCGCTGGAATGGGTGTTCTCTCCCTGCCGAACTCTTAACGCCATGCGTAGTCGATTCCATATTTTCCCAAGCTTAACGAATTTTTCCCAACACGCAAAAGACGGTTTATTGTTTCAAGATCGACGCGACTTTTACGGTTACTTTCTGGCTGATTAAAGTAACGCCGCAATCTAAAGCTGGATCATGAATGCTTCAGCATATCTAAACAGTAGGTGGGTGCCACGGAGCAGTACCCTGCTCCGTGCCGATGCGCGTACTGTTAATGAAATGCATCAATGCTTTCATTCATCAAAAGTCTATCAGCAAGGAGCAGGGTACTTCTCCGTGGCACTCGCTCGAATGGCTATCGGTTTGTCTGGTTCTGTTTACTTTTTCGCAGAACCGGCTTTGCCATTGGTTGTGTAGAATAGAATCGGCGAGGCGACAAACGCCGTCGATGGAAAATCGAACAGGATCGGCAGTACGACGCTCGGGTTGCTCGTAAATTGATCGAAGCCCGGGTTCGGATTCAACGCGGTGATCAAGTCCTGGTTCGTCAGTTTCAATTGAAATCCAAGCGTCGAATCCGTGAAGAATCCGAAGCGGTTTTTTCCTTTCAAAACGAAACTCGCGCCGGTTCTTTTGCCCGCTCCTTTTGATGACAACAGGAACGACGTCTGATAGCCGCCGATCGTCACCGAGACCGTGTCGCCAGCAGGCGAATAACCCGACCCCATCGGAAGTGTGCCATTGATCGTGAGACTGTCGCGCCCGGACGTGAACATGAATTTGAGCGCGGTGGACGTGATCGTCATCGGCGCGGCGGTGACTGTAATAGTAATCATCCCCATCTTCGAGAGCAGCCCATCAGTCGCGCTCACGACCACATCATACGTTCCCGGCGCTGAGAATTTATGCGTCACGAACGCACCGTGCCCGGTCGTGCCGTCTTTAAAATCCCACGTGTAATTCACGGTGTTGCCGGTCAACGTTGACACCAGCGTATTGAACGACACTGTTTCGCCCGCAGTCGCCGGATTGGGCGCGGCAAAGGGTGACGACACCACGACCAGAGGCGGCGGAATATTCAAAATCGTGACACTCGCACTGTCAGGCGCGCCGACGACATAACCGCTGCCGGTGGTCAGCGTCACGGTCAGCGACTTCGATGCGCTCGAGAACGAATTGAATTTCGGCGTGACCAAAATCGTCGCCGTCATGCTCCCGGCGAGGATAGTTGCAGAGACACCAATCGACATGTAATCTGCACCCGACGATGCAGTGCCACCGAGCGTAAAATTCACAGCCACATCTGTTGTTTGTATAGAACTGATCGTCACCGTAAACGAGCCGGTCGTCAGCGCGTTGGCATCGGCGGTGGCATTGGTCGTCACAATCGACGCACTCGGAGGCGGCGGCACAACTGTGATCGTCTTCGTATAATTATTGTCGCTCTCACTGGTCTCCGAAATGGCGAACGCAGGATCAAGCTTCACTAAAATCGTATGCGGGCCTTGAGCAAGACTTCCGATAGAAATGTTCGACTTCGATTGCGTCGTGTTGGCTGAAAATGGATTCGTCAACGCGACGGTTGTAACTTTCGATCCATCAACAAAGACATCCACCGACACCGCTGAATTAATCGCAACAGTGCCGATGTTCGCGACCGAGAATCCGACATACAGCGTATCCGTTGTCGTCAGTGTCGAATCGGTCGTTGTGTTTTGACTCGACGACACGATGACCCTGTCACTCCATCCCACTCCTTTATAGACAGCGAGATTCGGCAACGCACTGACATCCCCGACCGAGACCGTAAAATTCGTGAAACTCGTTGCGGTGCCGTCGGAATTCGTGATCGTAATCGGCCCGGTCGTGGCTCCGAATGGGACTTGATACACTGCCGTCGTCTCTGTGAAAATTCCCTGTGCAATGACGCCGTTGAATTTCACAATCAGCGGGCTCGTAAACTTCGTTCCAACAATCGTGACCGTCGTGCCGACAGGCCCGGTGGACGGTGTGAAACCAGTGATCGTCGGCGCATTCGGACCGTTCACCGAAGTGAGCGCCACAATCAAATTGCCGACATTCGGAACACCGATACCCGTACACAAATCGTATCCCACTGTCGCGCTGTAATCGCCGTTACTTCCGGACGTGATGTCGCGAAAACTGGATGTGCCAATCAGTGGATACACGCTCGGGCCGAGCACTCCGACGGGCGGCATACTGGCTTTGGAACGCGCTTCATTAATCAACGCACAAATCCCCGCCCACGTCGGCGCGCTCCAGCTCGTGCCACCGATGGTCAGCGATTGGCCATTGAGCACGACCAGCGCTCCTGTGTTCGGATTAGCGGGCGCCGCAACATCCGGATTCAAGCGGAATGTCCCCGCCGGAACACCCGTGCCTTTCTGCCACGACGGGCGGCTGAAGTAGCCACTGATCCCGCCGCCACTGCCGCTCCACACCGTCTCACTCGACACGTTTCCGGTATTGGTATTCAAAACCAAACTCGTCCCGCCGACCGACGTCACGTTGGTATCGTTGGCCGGGGAACTAAGCTGCGGCGCATTGAACCGATCCGGCTTTGATCCGCCATCGCCACTCGACGCAAACACCGTGATCCCCAGCCCGGCCATCGTTAAGTAATATTGAGCATCCGTGTCCATCTGAGCATTCGACGTATCCAATTCGTTGCCGCCGAAACTCAGTGAAATCTGATTCAGTCCGGCTTGAGTTGGATAGTCATTAATGATCCGTTGATACGCAGCGTCGAGGTGAATATCGGCCAGGTCCTTCGTCAAATAGACGCGCACTTTCGCGCCCGGAGCGATGCTGCTGGCCCACTCGGTATCCAACGATTCTTCGCCCGTCGGAGGCGTACTAGACGCGACGACCTGAATAAACGAAACGTTGGAAAGCGACTGAGTCACACCCGTCGTGTTCCAGAATTGAGTCAAGTCGCTGGTCTTCGGCGCAGCATCGATCACGATCCCAATCTGTTGCCCGGACCCGGTCACGGTCAGATTCGACGCGCCGTATGCTTTCAGAATTTCGATGGGATAAAACGGGGCTCCGTTATTCTGCCGGGACGCCATCTGTACGGATTGCGCAGCTGGAACGATCTGAGAATGAACGCGCTTTTGCAGATGCGGCTGCAACCCGTTGATGCCGACCACAGGCTTCGCGATCGACGCGGGCAGACTGGGAGCCGTCGCAGCTGATAGGTACGTCCGCCCATTCGCAGCCACTTTGGCGAACGCTGTGGCGAACGCGTTTTGGACGCTGCCCACCGACCCATTGGCCCAAATCCCCATACAATTCGGATCGGTCTGCGTGATGCTAAAACCATTCTGCGTCAGCCACGTTTCAACAGCTTTATAATCGCTCTCAAGCGGATGATAATTTTCTTTCATCTCAGCCGCAGACATCGTCTCGCCCGCCGCAACACGCGCTTGCAATCCTGTCAGATCGCGCATCTTCAACGCGATCATGAATTCCATCGTCGAAGCCGTATCCGCTGTAGTCACGACCGAGCGCACAGCCACATCAGCCGGAAGCGGACGAACACTGTTCGTGAGTACAACGCGTTCCTCCGCCGCCGTGAAGACGTTCGCGCAGAGCAATAGTATGGCCGCAATCCACGCCCAACCCATCGAGCGAGAATTCCCCTGCTGCGTTCCAACCACTTTAACACCCGCCATTTCAATCCACCTTATTTATGACGTCCATGCAAATTACTTCTCTCGAGCCCGGCGTTGAGTAGACGAACGAAGCGTTACAATTCTTATCATAAATCAACCGTTGAACAACCGCGCGGTCCATGATCTGAAAATTCTTTCCGCATCCGCCCCATTATGAGTGTAGTTAGAGCGTCATGTCGTGTGCTTAAATCGTGTCCATTTTTATTTGGAGGAGTACGTTTCGTGAAACTTAAATGTCTCGTCGCGCTGGTCGTCGCCAGTTTTGTCCTGTCCGTTGGAGCCGCTGAAAAAATCAAAGTGCTATTGATCGACGGTGAAAATAATCACAATTGGCGCGGCACCACACCGGAATTGAAAGCGATTCTGGACAACGCCGGGATTTTCAGTGTTGACGTGTCAACCACTCCGCAATCGCCCGCCCCACCACGTTTGGCAAAAGACGCCTCCGCCGAACAGAAGGCTGCGCACGCCAAGAATATGGAGTCGTACAAAGCTGAACTCGCGAAATTCAAAGAAAAGCAGAAGGAGATCTGGCATCCGAAATTCAAAGACTACGCCGTCGTCGTCTCGAATTACAATGGCAACGAATGGCCGGAAGACGTGAAGAAGGAATTCGTGGACTTCATGAAAAACGGCGGCGGACTGGTCTCGGTTCACGCTGCAGATAATTCGTTTTCGAACTGGCCCGAATACAACGAGATGATCGGCCTCGGCGGTTGGGGCGGTCGTTCCGAAAAATCAGGACCGTATCTGAAATTCCAGGAAGGCAAATTCGTCAAAGACATGACGCCCGGTTCAGGCGGCACGCACGGCAAGCAACACGAATTCCTGATGGAAGTCCGAGACGCCGAACACCCCATTATGAAGGGACTGCCGGTGAAGTGGCGGCACGCAAAGGACGAACTCTACGCCAAATTGCGCGGCCCGGCGAACAATCTGACAGTCCTGGCCTCAGCGTTCTCCGACAAAACGCAAGGCGGCACAGGCTTGGACGAACCACTGCTCATGGTGATTTCGTACGAAAAAGGCCGCGTCTTCCACACCGCCCTCGGCCACGCGCCTGAAACAATGCAAGGCGTCGGCTTCCAAGTGACGCTCGCGCGCGGAACAGAATGGGCCGCAACCGGAAACGTCACTCTTCCCAACCCGCCCGCTGAAGACCTGCCAGCCGATCACCCGGTGATGCGCGAGCCGGTTAAAAAATAAAGCGTTCCGGGTTTCACGCACCACGTTCCACCGGCAATCCAACCGCCATCCAAGCAGCCATACCGCCGGAGACATTGACGATATTCTGCCAGCCGTTTTCACACAATGCGCGGCTGGCATGAACTGAACGCACACCGTGCTCGCAGATGATTAAAATGGGCTCAGTCGAATCGCGTGGGATTTCGCCGTGACGCACATTGAGTTCTTGAATCGGAAGCAGATACGCCCCCTTTATATGGTGCGACGCAAATTCGGGAGGCGTACGCACGTCGTAAAGCCTCACCGTGCCAGATGCTAGCAAGGAGGAAGCAACTTCGGGCGAGATCGATTCAAATTCGGTCGTAGCACTTGGGTTCATGGCACTCTTCTTAAAATCTTATAAAATCCGGTCAAAAATTAAAAATTTCTACTGCGAATCCTCAATATCGGCGTATGATTAGTAAGCCGTTAAACCGTAAGATACACTAATCGGTAGGGATAGGAACTGCATCAACTAAAAAATGAAGCATTTCTTGATTTTTAATGGGATTGCTTAGCAAGATTGTCGACTTCAGTCCGTATTATGGAGTAATCCGTGTTCATTGGCACCGTGCGTGTCCTAAATATGAGTTCGAAGACGATCTCGATGACAAAGGTAGGAACCGATCATCAACGGTTAAAAAATTAAAATTTGTTGCAGTAATCTGTGCAACAGTGGCGACTCTTCAGTAGTGCAACGAATGTAGTGCGAGTCAGTAGAATACAGACTACGAATGTGCCACACAGAATACGTGGCGTTTAAGCTCCGAAATTGAAGTTCCCCGCCTGAAAGTGGCGGCGACTAATGTACTGGATTTATCTAGGAGGAAGTATGACCTTCACCGCTCGTTTTTCATCGCTCGTGTGCGCACTGGCAGTCGCCATCGTTGCGTCACCGATGTTCGCCGCAGATTACGCGGTCCCCGACAAAGCAAAAGCGCTCGAGGCCGTCAAAGCCGTCGTTTCTGACGCCGCTAAATCCGGCAAGAAAGTGTACGTCTGGGTCACCCTCGGTGCCTATGTCAAAGCGCAACTGGCGAAGTCTGACGACAAGGTGTTGACCGTCATTTCCGAAGGCAATGAATTCAACATTAAGTGGGAGAAAATCCCGCAGGAACAACTCCCGACGATCGTCAAAAATTGTATCCAGGACGACCACAAGCGCCACTTGATTGGCATGGATTTCTGCCTCGCGACAGGCCAGTTGGACAAAGCCGAAGAATTCATGACGCTGGCGTCTGAAAACAGCAAAGAATTGGGCGACGATCTCAAGTCCCGCATCAAAGCCTTGAACGGTCTCCGCGATGCCGCCAAAGCCGCCGCGAATCCCGCTCCCGCCGCCGCTGTTGCCGCTGCCGGTTCGAAGGATAAAGACGAACCTCAGTCCTACAAAGCGCCTGACAAAATCGCCTTCCGCCCGTCCGATTTCGGAAGTTTGACGCCGACCAAAGACGTCGCCGCAGCCATCGACAACGTGATCGAAATCAGCTTGGCCGAACAAGGCATTCGCCCAGAACCGCTCTGCGATGACACCGCTTTCTTGCGCCGTGTTCACCTCGACGTCACCGGCGAAATTCCGACACCCGAAAACGTTTTGCGCTTCTATGGCGAAAGTGGTTCAACCAAGCGTGCTCGCGTCATCGACGAATTGCTCAAGACCCCGGAATACGCCGATCATTGGGCGACGTTCTGGAGCGTCTTGTTGGTCGGTCGCAAGACCCGCGAAGAGCCAGACGTCAAACCGCATTTCTTCCGCTCTTGGATGCGCGAATCCCTTGCTCGCAACGACGGCTTCGACAAAATCGTCAATTCGATTCTGACCGCTGGCGGCGAAAACGACAAAGACGGTCCGACAAGCTACCTGACATTCCACATGAATGACACACTGCCGATTACAGTGGGACACGTTTCACAAACGTTCCTCGGTGCTCGCATCGCCTGCGCTCAGTGCCACGATCATCCGTTCGACAAATGGACCCAGCAGGATTTCTGGGGCTTCTGCGCCTTCTTGGCCAACACCCGCAGCGAACGCAAAGAACTCCGCGAAGATCCGAAAGATCCAATGAAGATCACGCGCTCTTGGCACGTGCTCGTTGACACAGACGCAAAGAACGGTGGCGCAAAGTACGATCCGCCCCAGCCCGAATTGAAGCTGCCTCCTAAAGTCCTCGATGGTCCCGTCTTTCAGACGTCCATGGCAGCAAAACCGTCCGAAGGTAAAGGTGGAAAGAAGAACAAGGGCATGGCTCCTGAGTCGCCGAAATCCGACAAGGGCATGGCTGACATGGCTATGGGCGATAAAGAGATGGCCATGGGTGATAAAAAGATGACTGACAAAACGGCTGCTGATAAGTCAAAGACTGTAGCAGTGACGTCGAAAGATAAGAATGCGAAAGACAAGCCTGCCGAAAAGAAGATGGATCCGAAGATGGCTGCTGAAATGTCCATGATGATGACCATGGACGATGCGGCCGTGATGAATTCAGCAGCAGGCAGCGCCGGAACAGCAGGTGCGGCGTATCGCAAAGCGTTCGCAGCGTGGATCACCAGCCCGAAGAATGAAAAGTTCAATCAGTCCGCCGTGAACCGCATCTGGCGCAACATGTTCGGCTACGGCTTGGTTGAACCCGTTGACGACATCCGCCCGAAGAACCCGCCGGTTTATCCTGAAGTGATGAAGATTCTCGCCGATGATTTCAACGCGTCCGGCCATGATCTGCAGCGCTTGATTGCCGTAATTGCCAACACTCGTGCTTACCAGCGCTCGTCAATCGGTACGCAGCAGAAGGTTGACCGCGTGAAGCAGGTCCGAGCCTTCGCCCGCGCCGAAGTGCGACCGATGACGCCTGAGGAATTGTTCATGGCGATTATCAAAGCAACAGGTGGTGAAGAAAAGTCCCGCGCAATCGGTGACGGCATTCGCAAGCGAGACGCGAATTCAGGCTATGGTGGCAACATGGGTATGGGCATGGGTGGCGGCGAGTTGGGCGAAATGACCACTCTGATGAACCGCTTCATTGGCACATCGACTGCGGAAGATCGCGCAGGCAAATTGCAATTTGAAGGCACGGTTGCACAAGCCTTAATGATGATGCACTCCAACTTCATGCTGGGGTATATCAAGCAGGGGGTGAAGCGCTTCAAAGGTGACATGACGTGGCTGTTCGCCACCACGCTGGGCCGCCCGCCGACGCCGGAAGAAGCCAACGCGTTTAGGACGATGGAAAGTGATCCTGAAGGAATGCTGTGGGTGTTGATGAATTCGTCCGAGTTTGTAACGATTCATTAAATAAATTTGAATACTGTGTGTTTTTTTTGGGTTGTTTGGGTTCAAGGTTTAGGTTAAGATTTTAGGCACTTGGCGTTTGGTTTAAGACATATTTTGAAGCCTGTTCGCTTCAAATCTCTGCCTTGAAATCAAGAACCCAAGACTAGTTTAGGAGACTGCTTGCATGAAAGATAAGCTGATACAGTGCTCAGGTCCTGTTTCCCGTCGCGGACTGATTAAGTCTACACTGGCGGCATCCTTGGGTTACACGCTGGGACGAAACTACATTCCAGCCGCGTGGGCGTTGGATGACAAAAAAGGCAAAGTGGCTACGTCGTCCGGTCCGACTCCGGAATACATTGTAGCCAAGGGCAAAGCCCAGCGCGTCATCCTCTGCTGGATGGGCGGCGGACCTAGCCATCTCGACACATTCGATCCGAAGCCGGGCACCAAGCAGGCTGGCGGATTCGAAAAGGGCGTCGAAGCAGCTGATGGCCTCCTGATCTCCGAAAAATTGCCGAAGCTGGCGAAAGCTGGCGGCAAGTACATGTGCGTCATGCGCGGCTTGCACAGCAAAGAAGGCGATCACGGTCAAGCCAGCCACGTCATGCACACGGGTTACCGTGAGCAGGCCGGCGTCGCATTCCCGAGCCTCGGCTCGATCGTCTGCGCCGAAGCCAAAGACGGTCCGCAGAGCGAACTGCCGAGCTACGTCGCCCTTAACGGCGGCGGCTACGGCCCCGGTTTCTACGGCGCGTCCTATGCTCCGTTCTCGATTGGCGCAGGCCAGCCGATTCCCGATTTGAAGCCGGCATCCGGTGCCAAAAACATGGCTGACCGCCGCCGCCTGTTGGACGGCTTGGATAAGTACTATGGTAATCGGACCGGTGCTCAGTTGGCCGTCGAACATCAGAAGACGTACGACCGCGCCATCAAGCTCGCCAATTCTCCGCTCTCCAAGCTCTTCGAAACAGCCAAGGGCGACAAGTCCGAATCGTACGGCACCAGCGGTTTCGCGAAGGCCTGTTACATTGCCAAGCAGCTCGTCTCCAAAGGTGGCGTGAAGTTTGTTGAAATCGACCGCGGCGGCTGGGACAACCACGCCATGGTTGATGATGCAACCCGCAAGAACTGCGAAGATCTCGACAACCCGATGGCGAAGATGGTTGAAGAACTCGCCGCCGAAGGTTTGTTGTCCAGCACCCTGATCATTTGGATGGGCGAATTCGGTCGTACTCCGGATTTGAACGCCAATGCAGGCCGCGATCATTATCCTCGCTGTTACACCGGTATGCTCCTCGGCGGTGGCGTCAAGGGTGGACAGTACGTCGGCAAGTCGAATGCGACCGGTCACGAACCCGAAGTCGGTATTTCGGTTCCGGACATGTTCGCGACGATCTGCGAAATCTGCGGTATCGATTCGACGAAGGTCCGCGAATCCTCCGATGGTCGCCCGATTCAAGTCGCTGACCGCGGCTCGAAGCCGGTCCCAGGCGTCTTCGGTGCCTAAGTTTTCGACAACTTAATTTAAATTTCGGTGTACATGACCAAGGGATAAAACCCTTGGTTTTTTTTTGAATAGTTTAAATTGTTGTGCGTCCAATGACTGAATTACATTCACTTTTTTGGTGAGGGACTTCTATGCGTTTCGTCTTGATCGCCTGTGCCGCTCTCGTGCTGTCCACACTTGCCCCGATTCACGCGGCTGCAATTACGCCTGAAGAATCAAAACTCCAAGCCGAATTCAACAAAGCGTATCGAGTGCCCGACAAAGACCTTCGTAAAAACGCATTGGTGATGCTCGATGGTGCCAAGCACTCCAGCACCTGGCAGTTGCTGGCTGGTGTGGCCAGTTCCGATCCTGAAGCCGATGTCCGCCTCGCCGCGTTCACCGTTCTCGCCAAAGAACCCGCGCGCGACGGGACCCATGCGCATATGCTCGTTTCACTTTACAGCGCACTCAAGCCTAACGAACTGGAGACTCGAGCGAGTTACGCCCAAGCGATGGCTCCCAGCCAATTCAAAGCCGAAATCGTCGCCACGCTGGTCGACAATCTTTCACGCTTGCGCCATCCCAAAATCCCGCAACTGATGCAGACAAGCAATGGCCAGACAAATGCGATGGCGATCAAGACGGCAGAGAAGTCGTGCAAAGAATTCGATGATCTGCTCGCCGGTTTAAATGCCGTTTATAAGACAGAAGTCTTGGCGGCAACCTATGAGTCCCCGCTTCAAATCGGAAAATGGTATCAGGCCACAGCCGCCAAAATTGTTGCGGCGGACAAAGAACTTCTTGAGAAGTACAAGAAGGAAGACGCTGAAGCCGCGAAGGCGGCCAAGGCGGCAAAATAGCGCGCGTTGAATCAAGCGCTATCAAGCCCTCGCACTCTATGAAACTCGAACCTCTTTCGAACACACTTCAAAACGCCGACGTATCTCCGTTGCGTTATTTCATAGCGGATTTGCATCTCGATGGCACCGACTCGCCTCGTGCGTTGCGCTTTCGATCGTTCTTGAAAATGCTCTCCACCTGCGTTGAAACCGGCCCCGTCGAACTCTACATCGTCGGTGATTTGTTTGAATTCTGGTACGAATACAAGAAGCAATTGTTCGAGCTTTATCGTGACGATCTGGCCGCGCTCGAAGCTGCGTTCAAAGCCGGCGTCAAAATCTTTCTCTTCTACGGCAATCGCGATTTCTCGTATGGCGACTACGTGTTGAAACGGTTCGGCGCGACGGTGATGGGCGACGGAGTCCAAATTGTTCTCAACGACCATCGCCGCGCGTGGCTGGAACACGGCGATTTGCTGTGCACGGCCGATGTCCGCTATTTGAAATTCCGCAAACACATCCGCAGCCGAAAAGTACGCATGCTGTTTCGTTTGATGCCCTGGGCCGTCGCGAAACGATTGATCGCCAACATCCGCGCGAAAACAGTTGCAGACAAAAAGAACAAACCGAAAACGGTGTTTGGAATCGACCTGACCGCCGCGCGAAAACGCGTCGATGATCACACCTGCGAAGTGCTGATTTGCGGACACACACACCGCCTCCAAACCGAAGACCTCGGCGCTGGCAAGCGGCTTATCGTCTTGCCGCCGTGGTGCGACGTCCCCGGCGGCTATGTTGATGATGGACGGCTTTTCAAATCGTTTGAAGTTCCGTCGGACGATTAATTCACGCCTTTTCCGCGCACCACTTCGGCGATGTTTTTGACGGTGCGAAATTTCTTGATGCTGAATTCGTCGTCGCCCAGCGCGATGCCAAACACCTCTTCTAGACCGATCACGATCTCCATCAACTGCACCGATTCCACGTTCCACTTTGAAATCAAGTCGTCTTCATCGCCGACTTCGTTGGGCTGGGCGCTGAGCATCAGCCGATCCACGATCATGACTTTAATGCGGTCTTCAATGCGTTCGGCTGACATGGGAGATTCTCCAAAATTCGCGTGACGATGAGCCTCATGGCTCGATCCATCCGACACTAGTGATAACACCGCATTCGCCCTGGGGCCACATGCTTTTTTCACGCGCTAAAAACGATTACGAGAAATCATCTTTCGCTAAAACCACTTCGCGCTTCGATCCGATGTTGACCAGCAGTCCCAGCAAAATGAACGAGCCGACCATTGAGCTTCCACCGTATGACACGAACGGCAACGTCAATCCCGTCGTCGGCATCAGGCCCATCGTCACGCTCGTGTTGATCATGACTTGCGAGCAAAATATTGTGACGCATCCCACCGCAATCAAGCGCCCAGCTGGCTCGCGTGTGCGCGCGGCAATTCCCAGCCCGCTGATCGCCGCAATAAAAATCAGTAGAAGCATCAGGCCAGCCGTCACAAACCCACCTTCTTCAGAAACCACCGCGAAGATGAAATCCGTGTGCCGTTCCGGAAGATTGATCGTCGTCGCCTGCCCCAACCCTTTGCCCCACCATCCGCCAGAACCGATGGCCGTCTGCGATAGCAACTGCTGCCATGCCGCACCCTGTTGATGCTGTTGCGGATCCAGCCATGCGAGGACTCGGTTTTGTTGATACGTGTGCATGACCGTAAAAAACATCGTGACAAATCCAACCGCCCCGGAGATACACACCAACGCAAGGTGCCACAGCCGCGCACCGGCGACGAACAGCATCGTCAAAATCACCGGAAAAAATGACATCGCGCCGCCAAGATACGGCTGCTTCAAAATCAAGAATAAAGGAATCATCGCGAGCACGAACGGTACGACCAGTCCCTTCAGTGTTTTGTAACTGTCGCGGTACATCAAGTAGTATGCGAGCGTCACGATCATGATCGGCTTCGCAATTTCGCTCGGTTCAAATTTGAAAAAATACAGATCGTACCAACAGTGCGCACCTTTGATGGGTCGCGTAAAAAAGACACCGACCAGTAACGCGATCACGAACAGATAAAGTTGCGGCGCGAAGCGCAGAATCGTCATGTAATGAATGCGTTGCAACGCGGCAAAAAAGACCAGGCCGAGGCCCACATACGCCGCTTGTTTCGTGCCGTAATTCGCGCTACCTCCAGGCAGATTCTGGCTGGCGCTCGACACGTAAATGACACTCAGCATCGCGACAAGTCCGACGCTGATCAGCAGCACCACGTCGACTTGAGGCAATCGAAATCGCGCAGGCTCGGACGCAGTCAATGTTCCCGTCATAGTCATTCCCATTTAATTCCCCGCCACCGCGCGCACGTTCTTCGGATTTGATTTTGTGCCGTACATCTCGCGCAGCATTTTGTACGCGACTGGCCCGGCCACACCGCCGCCGTGTCCGGCTTCTTCCAACATCACCGCGAATGCGATGCGCGTTCCATCCGCTTGAAAATTGCCTGCAAACCACGCATGAGGAATCGCGCCTTTTTTGTGCTCAGCAGTACTGGTTTTACCTGAGACGCGAACCGCCAATTCTCCATTGGCATGAAACGCGGTGTAACACGTTCCGCGTTCGCCCGGCGTCCCAACATTCACGCACTCGTCGAGTCCTTGCTTAACGATTGCGAGAGTGCGCGCGCTCAATCCCAACGACACCGGCGCAACGGGCGGCGCGTCCTGGCGGATGCGCGGCGTGACGACGTTCCCGCCATTGCCAATCGCCGCCATCATCACCGCCGCTTGAATCACCGTCGAATTCATTTCGCCCTGACCAATCGCCAATTGAAAATCATTTCCGAGTGTCCACGGCCGAACGTTCTTCCCCTCGGGTGTCGTCCTCAATCGGTACGCGCGATCCGGATAAACACCGTTCTTTTCAAACGGCAGATCGATGCCCGTTTTCTTTCCGAGCACCAACTTCGCATACGGCCCGAGATTCTCGACACCCACGCGCGCTCCCACCAAATGCGACATGACATTGCACGAACACCGCAGACATTTGTAAACATTGACGGTGCCGTGCGCGTGGTTGCCGTCGCAATGAAATGTCTGCCCGCCTTCCTTTAAATAGCCCGGGCATTGGAATGTTTCTTCGGGCGTCAATTGCCCGCGTTCAAGCGCGGCGGCCATGACCATTACTTTCATAATCGAACCCAGCGGGTATTCGCCGTCGATGGCACGGTTGATCAGCGGCTTGTCCGGATTGTTCGCGAGCACGGCGAGTTGCTCCTGGCGGCGCGCGCCCGTTCGCGGCGGCGTGAACACGTTCGGATCAAATCCCGGATTGCTAACCATCGCGAGCACGGCTCCGGTGTTGGCATCGAGCACCACAATCGCGCCCCGGCATTCTTGCGATTGCAACGCCGCTTCAGCGGCCTCCTGCCACGCGCTCGAAATCGTCAACATCAACGGTTTCGCGCTGCGCGGTTCGGACTCGTTTTGAAAACTCGCAGGCACCGCGAAGTCC
>Ga0194061_1000779_pt1 | contig 19432 bp, 15 predicted proteins | sample SepL2221m_MetaG_FD_163423 | JGI IMG/M metagenome (GOLD analysis project Ga0194061, IMG submission 163423) | Anoxic zone freshwater microbial communities from boreal shield lake in IISD Experimental Lakes Area, Ontario, Canada - Sep2016-L224-21m | ecosystem: Environmental > Aquatic > Freshwater >... | reverse complement strand
TACCTCGTCCTGTTTGACCATGCCCAGCTCGTAGCGGGCGCGCTCCTCTATCGCCTCGGAGCCCTGCTTGAGGTCGCGCACCTCGGCGTCAAGCGAAGTGTTGCGCAATACCAGCTTTTCATTGCGCGACTTTTGCTCGGTCACCTGGCGGTCGATATCCCAGACCTTGAGCCAGCCGCCCTTGCCCAGCCACAGCGGGTACTGGATCAGCACAATCAGGACTGCGAATATGCCGGCGAGGACTTTCAAGAATGCCTACCTCAGCTGGTAAAACGCCTCGCGGCCGGGGTAACCGGCGGCATCACCGAGATCCTCTTCGATGCGCAGCAACTGGTTGTACTTGGCCACACGGTCCGAGCGCGACAACGACCCGGTCTTGATCTGCAGCGCATTGGTTCCGACGGCAATGTCGGCGATGGTGGTGTCCTCGGTCTCGCCCGAACGGTGCGAGATGACCGCGGTGTAACCGGCGCGCTTGGCCATCTCGATGGCGGCGAAAGTCTCGGTCAGCGTACCGATCTGGTTGACCTTGATCAGGATGGAATTGGCCACGCCCATCTGTATGCCCTCACGCAGGATGCGCGTGTTGGTGACAAACAAGTCGTCGCCGACCAGCTGCACCTTGCGCCCGAGCCGCTCGGTCAGGACGCGCCAGCCGTCCCAGTCGTTCTCGGCCATGCCGTCCTCGATGCTGATGATCGGGTACTTGTCGGCAAGGGTGGCGAGGTAATCGACGAATTCCGCCGAGGTCAACTGCAGTTTCTCGCCACCCAGCACATAGCGGCCGTCCTTGTAGAACTCCGAGCTGGCGCAGTCGAGGGCGAGCACCACGTCGGCGCCGGCCTGGTAGCCGGCCTTGTCAATGGCCTCGAGGATCAGATCGAGGGCCGCCGCGTGGCTGGACAGGTTGGGGGCGAATCCACCCTCGTCGCCGACCGTGGTGGGCATGCCGCGCGCGTCGATGAGCACCTTGAGCACCTGGAAGATTTCGGCACCGCAGCGCACCGCCTCGCGAAAGCTTTGCGCGCCCACCGGGATGATCATGAACTCCTGCATGTCGAGGCTGTTATTGGCGTGCGCGCCGCCGTTGATGACGTTCATCATCGGCACCGGCATCTGCATCGCGCCCGAGCCGCCGAAATAACGGTACAGCGGCAGGCCGCTCTCCTCGGCCGCGGCCTTGGCCACCGCCATGGAAACAGCGAGCAGGGAATTGGCGCCCAACCGGCCCTTGTTCTCGGTGCCGTCAAGGTCGATGAGGATGCGGTCGATGAAACTCTGCTCGGTGGCATCCAGACCCATGATCGACTCGGATATCTCGGTGTTGATGTGCTCGATCGCATTCAGCACACCCTTGCCGCCATAGCGCGAGGCATCCTTGTCGCGCAGTTCCAGCGCCTCGCGGCTGCCGGTCGATGCGCCCGAAGGAACCGCGGCGCGTCCCATCACGCCCGACTCGAGCAGGACATCGGCTTCCACCGTCGGGTTGCCGCGCGAATCGAGAATTTCCCTTGCCACCACATCGATTATTGAGCTCATGGTTCAACCTTTTTTCTGTTTTATCGCCGCAGTTTAAAGACTTTGTTCGGCCAAGCCCCGACCCTTGACCAGTGCGTCGAGCGCATTGAGCGTTTCGAGCAGCGGTTTCATCAAGGCAAGCGGCCAGGCATTGGGACCGTCGGACAAGGCCCTGGCCGGATCCGGGTGGGTCTCCATGAACAGGCCGGAAATGCCCGAAGCCACCGCCGCACGCGCCAGCACCGGCACGAATTCGCGCTGGCCGCCGCTCGAAGTGCCCTGCCCACCGGGCAGCTGCACCGAGTGTGTCGCGTCGAACACCACCGGGCAGCCGGTGTCGCGCATGATGGCCAGCGAACGCATGTCGGAAACGAGGTTGTTGTAACCGAAGGAGACGCCGCGCTCGCACACCATGATGGTTTCGGACTTGCTCGCCTCGCGCGCCTTGTCGACGACGTTTTTCATGTCACCGGGGGCGAGGAACTGCCCCTTCTTGATATTGACCGGCTTGCCGGCACCGGCCACCGCATGGATGAAATCGGTCTGGCGGCAAAGGAAGGCCGGGGTTTGCAACACGTCCACCGTCGCGGCGACGGCGGCGATCTCCTCGATGGCATGCACATCGGTGAGCACCGGCACGTCGAGCTGTTTTTTTACCGCGGCGAGGATTTCCAGCCCCTTGTCCATGCCCAGGCCGCGGTAGGACTTGCCGGAACTGCGGTTGGCCTTGTCGTACGAAGACTTGTAGATGAAGGGCATGCCGACGGCGGCGCAGATTTCCTTGAGCCTGCCGGCGGTGTCAAAAGCCATGTCGCGCGACTCGATGACACAAGGGCCGGCGATAAGGAATACAGGCTGGTCAAGTCCGGCCTTGAATCCGCACAACTCCATCACGCCACCGCGGACAGAGGCTGGGCGGACGCGCCCTTCTGGTGCGCCAGTGCCGCCTCGACAAACGAGCGGAAAAGCGGATGGCCGTCGCGCGGAGACGAGGAAAATTCGGGGTGAAACTGGCAGCCGATGAACCACGGGTGGCTCGGCAATTCGACCATTTCACAAAGCGTTTCGCCGCCGCTTTTCACATCTTTTGAATTTGTCACCCTGGCGCGCGCCGACACCACCAGTCCCGATGCCTCGATGCGCGGCAGGTAGTGGTTGTTGACCTCATAGCGATGGCGGTGGCGCTCGTTGATGACACGGGTGCCGTATATGCGTTCGACCTGGGTGCCGGGAATCACGTCGGCCGGCTGGGCGCCCAGGCGCATGGTGCCGCCCAGGTCGGAATTGGCGTCGCGCAATTCAACCTTGCCGTCCTTGTCATGCCATTCTGTGATCAGCGCGACCACCGGTTGCGGTGTCGCCGGGTCAAACTCGGTGCTGTTCGCCCCGGTGAGGCCGGCGCAGTGGCGCGCGTGCTCGATCACCGCCAGTTGCATGCCAAGGCAGATACCGAGGTAGGGAATCTTGTTTTCGCGCGCGTACTGGATGGCCTTGATCTTGCCCTCCACGCCGCGCACGCCAAAACCACCGGGTACCAGCACGGCATCGACGCCGAACAGGCTGTCGATCAGGCCAGTGCGCTCGATCTCCTCCGAATCGACATAACGGATGACGACCTTGCAATGGGTATGGATGCCCGCGTGCAGCAGCGCCTCGTTGAGCGACTTGTAGGAATCGGTCAGGTCGACATACTTGCCGACCATGGCGATGGTGACTTCATGCTGCGGGTGCTCCAGCGCGTCGACCAGCTTTTTCCACACCTTGAGGTCGGCCGGGCGGGCGAGCAACTGCAGCTTGTGGCAGACGATCTCGTCGAGCATCTGCTGGTGCAGCATGTAGGGGATCTTGTAAATCGAATCGACGTCCCAGACCGAGATGACGGCGTTCACCGGCACGTTGGTGAACAAGGCGATCTTGCGCCGCTCGTCATCGGGGATCGGCCGGTCGGAGCGGCACAGCAGTGTGTCGGGCTGGATGCCGATCTGGCGCAATTCCTTGACCGAGTGCTGCGTCGGCTTGGTCTTGATCTCGCCGGCGGAGACGATATACGGCACCAGGGTAAGGTGCACGTAACAGGTGTTTTCGCGCCCCAGTTCCATGCCCATCTGGCGGATGGCTTCGAGGAATGGCAGCGATTCGATGTCGCCGACGGTGCCGCCGACCTCGAGAATGGCGACCTCGGCGCCCTCGCCGCCCCTGGCGATGAAGGCCTTGATTTCGTCGGTGATGTGGGGGATGACCTGGACGGTGCGGCCGAGGTACTCGCCTCGTCGCTCCTTCTTGATCACGCTCTCGTAGATCTGGCCGGTGGTGAAATTATTGGCCTTGCGCATGCGCGCCTTGCTGAAGCGCTCGTAATGGCCAAGGTCAAGATCGGTCTCCGCGCCATCCTCGGTGACAAACACCTCCCCGTGTTGAAACGGGCTCATGGTACCCGGATCAACGTTGATATACGGGTCCAGCTTGATGTTGGTGACTTTGAGGCCGCGCGATTCGAGGATTGCGGCGAGAGAAGCGGCGGCGATGCCTTTCCCAAGAGAGGAAACTACACCACCGGTAACGAAAACGTATTTAGTCATGTGCCTACAGGCAGTAGGGATGACAGAGTCTACAGGAAATCGAAGATGCCCTCAACGCAAGGGCAAAGAAAAAAACGGCGGCGTCCGGGCCAAACCGGCCGCCACCGGCGCTAGGCCATACCCATTTGCGCCGTCTTGATCGACTCGACGCGGATGTCTTCGGTGAGCCTCGCCTTGTATTCGGAAAAGGCCGGTGTGGTCTTCACCGTATACAAGCGCGGATGCGGCAGGTCGATGCGGATATCGGCCTTGACGCGCCCGGGCCGCGCGCTCATCACCACCACCCGGCTGGCCATGAATATCGATTCGTCGATATCGTGCGTGACAAACAGCACCGTCTTGCGCTCGGCCTCCCAGATGCCGAGCAGCAATTCCTGCATCAACGCGCGCGTCTGGTTGTCGAGCGCGCCAAAAGGCTCGTCGAGCAGCAGGATTTTCGGGTCATTGGCGAGGGCCCGCGCCAGCGCCGTGCGCTGCTGCATGCCGCCCGACAACTGCTTGGGAAAATGCCCCTCAAAACCGCGCAGACCGACCTGGGCGATGAAATAGTCGCTTCTTTGCGCCTGCTCGGCCGCAGACATGCCTTTTTCACGCAGGCCGAAGCAGATATTCTGGCGCACCGTCAGCCAGGGAAAAAGCGTATAGGACTGGAACACCATGCCGCGGTCCGGCCCCGGCCCCCTCACCGGTTCGCCGTCCAGCAGCACCCTGCCCGCGGTCGGCTGGTCTAGTCCTGCCACGATGCGCAGCAGCGTCGACTTGCCGCAGCCCGATGGGCCGAGGATGGTGATGAAATCGTTGTCCTCGACCTGCAGGTCCACCGGCAGCAAGGCCTGCGTTGGCTTGCCGCCGCGCGTTGCCGGAAAAATGCGTGACACGCCCTCGATGGCGAGCTTGCTCATTTGAGCATGCTCCAGGGAAACAGGCGCTGGTTGCCGAACTTGAACAGGAAATCGGATATCAGGCCGATAAAACCGATGACGATGATGCCGAAAATGATCTGGCCGGTGTTGAGCAGCGACTGGCTTTCGATAATCATGTGACCGATACCGCTCGATGAGCCGATCAGTTCGGCGACGATGACATAGGTCCAGGCCCAGCCGAGCACCAGGCGCAAAATCTCGGCGATTTCCGGCGCGCTGCCCGGGATCAGCACGCGGCGGATGATGCCGGTGTCACTGGCGCCCAGGGTGTAGGCCGCCTCCACCAGGTCGCGGCGGCTGTTGCCCACCGCCACCATCACCATCAACACGATCTGGAAAAACGAGCCGATGAAAATCACCAGCAGCTTTTGCGCTTCGCCTATGCCGGCCCAGAGAATCAGCAAGGGGATGAAGGCCGAAGCCGGCAGGTAACGGGCAAACGACACAAAGGGCTCGAAAAACGCCTCCACTGGTTTGTAGGCTCCCATGGCAATGCCCAGTGGAACCCCTATGACGGCGGCAATGACAAAACCGCCCAGCACGCGCCACACCGTCATGCCGATGTCCTTGATGAAACCGTATTCCACCAGCAGCACCCAGCCCTCCCTCACCATGGCGGTGGGGCTGGCGAGAAATTGCGGCGGCACATAACCGCCGTAGGTGAAGAATCCCCAGACGATGAAGAACAGTGCAAAGAAAGCGACGCCGAGCAATGCGCGGCGGCGCGGCGGGACGGGCTTGAGCGGCTTCACTATTTGTACCGTCATTCCCGCGAAAGCGGGAATCCAGTGACTTTCCCCAAACGACGCTGGATCCCCGCTTTCGCGGGGATGACCTCAGGCGAAAAATCTGCCAGAGGTCATTTTATAAAGCTGGCATCAACCAGCGGTGCCATGTCCGGCACTTGCTTGATCACGCCGGCTGCGAGCAGGATCTGCGAGGCGTCTTTCATGAACGCCTGGAGCTCACCGGCAAAAAACTTCTGGTTGGACGCCTTGTCCTGCCAGCGCAGGAAGGCCTGCGACTTCTTGAACTGCTCGCCGGTCTGCTTGACGGCACTGCCCATGATCTCGAAGGACTTGTCCGGTTGCGCCTTGATCATGTCCACCGCCTCGAAATAGCTGTTGACCATCAACTGCACCAGCTTGGCGTTTTCCTTGACGAACTTGGGCGAGCAACCGAAGGTGTCCATCACCATCGGGTAATCGAGCGTGGTGGCGATGATCTTTCCCGAAGCCGGGTTGTCGCGCACCGTCGAAAGGTAGGGCTCGTAAGTCATGGCCGCGTCGTTCTGCCCGGCGACAAATGCCGTGGCCGCAGCCTGCGGCGACAAGGTCACGAGATTGACATCCTTGAGCGTCATGCCGTTTTTCATCAGGATCCAGGCGAGGCCGAAATACGATGCCGTGCCGGGGGCGTCGACACCGACGTTCTTGCCCTTGAGGTCGCTGATCTTATTGATGCCGGCACGCGCGGCAAGGCCGTCGGCGCCGTAGGACTTGTCCAGCTGCACCACCTGCACCAGGGGCACACCGGCTGCGGCCCAGCTGACGTAAGTCTCCACCGTCGTGGCGGCGCACTGCACATCGCCGGAGGCAACCGCAAGATGGCGGTCTTTTTGCGGGATGAACTTGATCGTCACATCGACGCCGTTTTTCTTGAAAATGCCGGCTTTTTCAGCCAGCGACAGCGGCGCAAAGCCGGTCCACCCGCTCATCGCAATGGTGACCTTTGGCAGCGCCTGCGCACAGGCAGCCCCCGTGGTAAAAATCGTGCAAGCGGCCAGCGCAACGGCCAGAATGGATTTGTTCATGTCGTACTCCCCTAATTCGTGATCAAGCCGCATTCTAGGGCCAGATTTCATCGCGGCGCAATATAGATCACAAAACAGCATCGGGCCGGCACGAGCACGTGCATGCCTGCGTCCGCCGGTTTACCATGTCGCCCTGCCTCCCGCCTTCATTTCCGGAACCCAAATTGACCTCCTCCCGTTCCCGCATCATCCGCGCCGCACGCGGCACACAGCTGTCCGCCCGCTCCTGGATGACCGAGGCGCCGCTGCGCATGCTGATGAACAATCTCGACCCGGAAGTGGCCGAGCGCCCGGAAGACCTTGTCGTTTACGGGGGCATTGGCCGAGCCGCTCGCAACTGGGAGTGTTTTGACCGCATTGTCGAATCGCTCACCACGCTCAAGGAAGACCAATCGCTGCTGGTGCAATCGGGCAAGCCGGTCGGGGTGTTCCGCACCCACGCCGATGCGCCGCGCGTGCTGATCGCCAATTCCAACCTGGTGCCACACTGGGCCAACTGGGAACATTTCAGCGAGTTGGATAAAAAAGGCCTGATGATGTACGGCCAGATGACCGCCGGATCGTGGATTTACATCGGCAGCCAGGGCATCGTGCAAGGCACTTACGAAACCTTCGCCGAGGCCGGGCGGCAGCATTACAAGGGCGACTGGTCGGGCAAATGGATTCTCACCGCCGGCCTCGGCGGCATGGGCGGCGCACAGCCGCTCGCCGCGACCATGGCCGGCGCCTCGATGCTGGCCGTCGAATGCCAGCAATCGCGCATTGAAATGCGCCTGAAAACGCGTTACCTCGACAAGCAGGCAAAGGACCTCGACGAGGCGCTGGCCATGCTGGACCAGGCCGCGCGCGACAACCAGCCCGTCTCCATCGGCCTCCTGGGCAATGCCGCCGCCGTGCTGCCGCAAATCCTCAAGCGCGGCGTGATGCCGCACCTTGTCACCGACCAGACTTCCGCGCACGACCCGGCCAACGGCTACCTGCCCGAGGGCTGGAGCGTCGAGCGCTGGGAGGCTGAACGCAAAACCAATCCGCGCGGCGTCGCCGATGCGGCAGAGGCGAGCATCGCACGTCATGTGCTGGCCATGCTCGAGTTCAGGAAACGCGGCATCCCCTGCGTCGATTACGGCAACAACATCCGCCAGGAGGCAAAAAACACCGGCGTCGAGAACGCCTTCGACTTTCCCGGCTTTGTGCCGGCTTACATCCGCCCCTTGTTTTGCCGCGGCGTCGGTCCCTTCCGCTGGGTGGCGCTGTCGGGCGACCCGGAGGACATCTACAAGACCGACGCAAAAATGAAGGATCTCTTTCCCGACGACCCGCACCTGCACAACTGGCTGGACATGGCGCGCTCGCGCATCGCCTTCCAGGGCCTGCCGGCGCGCATTTGCTGGATCGGCCTCGGCCAACGCCACAAGGCCGGCCTTGCCTTCAACGCCATGGTTGCGAGCGGCGAACTCAAGGCGCCCATTGTCATCGGCCGCGACCACCTCGATTCGGGCTCGGTCGCCAGCCCCAACCGCGAGACCGAATCCATGCTGGACGGTTCGGACGCGGTATCCGACTGGCCGCTCTTGAACCTGATGCTCAACACCGCGTCGGGCGCGACCTGGGTGTCCTTCCACCATGGCGGCGGCGTCGGCATGGGCTACTCGCAGCACTCGGGCATGGTCATTGTCTGCGACGGCTCTGCCGACGCGGCCCGGCGCATTGAACGCGTGCTGTGGAACGACCCGGCCACCGGCGTGATGCGCCATGCCGATGCCGGCTACGACATCGCCCGCGACTGCGCGCGCGAGCACGGCCTCGACCTGCCGATGCTGCGCTAAGCATGCAAGCCTTTCACTTCACGGCGGGCAGCTCACCGCTCTTGCTGTCCATTCCCCACTGCGGCACGCATATTCCGTCCGAACTGGCGGCACGCATGACACCGGCCGCGTTGCGCGTGCCCGACACCGACTGGCACCTGCCGCTGCTATACGATTTTGCCGGTGAACTCGGCGCGTCGGTCCTCGCGGCCACCCATTCGCGTTATGCCATAGACCTTAACCGGCCCGAGGACGACGCCAACCTGTATCCGGGCCAGGACACCACCGGCCTGGTGCCGCGCGACACCTTTGCCAAGGAAGCGCTTTACACAGCGGGCAAGGAAGCTGATGAAGCGGAAATAAGCGCACGCAAGGCGCAATACTGGCGGCCCTACCATGCACAGCTGGCCGGCGAGCTGGCACGCATCAAGGCGCAACATGGTTACGCGCTGCTGTGGGATGCCCACTCCATTGCCTCACAGGTGCCGCGCTTTTTCCCGGGCAGGCTGACCGACCTCAATCTCGGCACCGCCGGCGGCACCTCCTGCGGCCCCGGCCTGGGCGAAGCCCTGCTCGGTATCGCGCAACAGGAAAAACGTTACAGCGCCGTGCTCAACGGCCGCTTCAAGGGCGGGTACATCACCCGCAGTTACGGCGATCCGGCGAAACAGGTGCACGCGGTGCAACTGGAATTGTCCTGGGCCGCTTATATGGACGAAACCTGGCCCTATGCCTACAGGGCCGACCTGGCGCAGCAAGTGCGTCCCCTGCTGCGGCGCCTGCTCGAGGCCATGCTCAGCTGGGCGAAAAAACCGTCTCGCCAGACTTGATCGTGCCGATGCAGGCATTGGCGCCCATGGCATAGGCAAGCTCGGCCGGTGACTCGGCGTCCCACAGCGCAAAATCCGCCGCCCTGCCCACCCCGAGGCTGCCATGCGTGTCGCCCATGCCCAGTGCACGCGCCGCGTGGCAGGTAGCGCCCGCCAGTGCCTCTTCCGGGGTCAGACGAAACAGCGTACAGGCCATGTTGAGCGCCAGCAGCATGGAGTTCAGCGGCGAGGAGCCCGGGTTGCAGTCGGTGGCGATGGCAACGGGCACACCGTAGTCGCGCAGCAACTGCACCGGCGGGAGCTGCTTTTCGCGCAGGAAATAAAACGCCCCGGGCAGCAACACCGCCACCGTGCCCGCCTCGGCCAGGGCGCGCACCCCCGCTTCGCCGGTGTATTCAAGGTGATCGGCCGAGAGCGCCTTGAAACGCGCCGCCAGTGCCGCGCCACCGCGGTCCGACAGCTGGTCGGCGTGCAGTTTCACCGGCAGGCCAAGTTCGACCGCCTTGCCGAACACGCGCGACGTCTGTGCCGGACTGAAGGCGATGCCTTCGCAAAAAGCGTCAACCGCATCGACCAAACCGGCTTCCGTCGCGGCAGGCAGCATTTCGTTGCAAACCAGTGCAATGTAATCGTCGGCCCGTCCAAGGTATTCCGGCGGCAGCGCATGCGCGCCGAGAAAGGTCTTTTTCACCGTCACCGGCGCCGACTCGCCGAGCAGGCGGGTCGCACGCAGCATTTTCAGCTCGGTGCGCGTGTCCAGGCCGTAGCCGGATTTAATTTCAATCGTGGTGACACCCTCTTGCATCAAACGGCGCAGGCGCCGGGCCGCACCGGTCACCAGTTCGGTATCCGACGCGTCGCGCGTCGCCTCGACCGTCGAAACGATGCCACCGCCGGCGCGCGCGATGTCTTCGTAACTCGCACCCTGCAGCCGCAATTCAAACTCACGCGCGCGGTTGCCGGCGAACACAATATGGGTGTGGCAGTCGATAAGGCCGGGGGTAAGCAGCGCGCCGTGAACGTCGTGCACTTCCCGCGCCAGTGCCGCGGGCTCGCCCGGCAGCTCGGCGCGCGCGCCCAGCCAGGCGATGCGCCCGGCCTCGGCCGCAATGGCGCCGCGCTCAATGGCGTTGTATTTGCCCTCGCGCATGGTGATGAGCCGCGCATTAATCCACAGTGTGTCCCACATCGCCTGATTCCCCGTCGCACCGTCGCTGAAGTCGCGTCGGTTTCGCCTGTTGTTTGCTTGATACGGCCTGCCTGCCTGCGGTTATCATAACGGCAAATGAAAACCCTTTACGCTGCCGAGGCATTGCTTGCCACCGGCTGGTCCCGCGATGTGCTGATCGACATCGATGACACCGGCATGATCAAGGCCGTGCGCAACGGCAGGAAAAACGGTGATGCCGAGGATGCCGGGGGACCGCTGCTGCCGGGCATGGCCAATGTGCACTCGCACGCCTTCCAGCGTGCCATGGCCGGCCTGGCGGAACACATGGGTTCGCCCGAGGACAGTTTCTGGACCTGGCGCGAGGTCATGTACGGCTTTCTCAAAACCCTCGGCCCCGACGAAATCGAGGCCATCGCCGCGCAGTTGTATGTCGAGAACCTGAAAAACGGCTACACCGCGATCGGCGAATTTCACTACCTGCACAATGCCCCGGACGGCAGGCCCTACGCCGACCGCAACGAAACGGCGCTGGCCATTGTGCGCGCGGCAGACACCGCCGGCATCGCTCTCACCTTGTTGCCAGCGCTCTACGCCTATAGTGATTTTGGCGAAACACCGATGAAGCCGGCGCAAAAACGCTTTGCCACACGGCCCGCAGACGTGCTGCGCATGGTCGAGTCCCTGCACAAGGCGCATCCGGGCATTCGCCTTGGCGTCGCCCCGCACAGCCTGCGCGCGGTCAGCCCGCCCATGCTCAAGGAGCTCGTCAGCGGCCTTGATGCCATCGACCCGGCCGCGCCCATCCATATCCACGTCGCCGAGCAGATCAAGGAGGTCAACGACTGCCTCGCCTGGAGCGACCTGCGCCCGGTGCAGTGGCTGCTTGAACACCTGCCGGTGGGGCCGCGCTGGTGCCTGGTGCACGCCACCCATGTCGCCAGCGCCGAAGCCGAACGGCTCGCCGCAAGCGGCGTGACCGCGGGCTTGTGCCCGACCACCGAGGGCAATCTGGGCGACGGCATTTTTCCGTTTTTTCGTTATCGCGAAAAACAAGGCCGCTACGCCATAGGCGGGGACAGCCATGTGTCGCAATCCCCGGTGGAGGAATTGCGCTGGCTCGAATACGGCCAGCGCCTCACCCTGCGCCGGCGCAACATCGCCGCCTCCGAGGCCGCCCCCTCGGTGGGCAGCAACCTGTGGCACGAGGCGGCCGCGGGAGGCGCACAGGCGCTGGCGCAACCCGCCGGCGCCATCGCCGCGGGCAAACGCGCCGACCTGGTGGTGCTGGACGGCGAGCACATCAACCTTGCCGACCGCCACGGCGAGCGCATCAGCGACGCCCTGTTGTTTTCCGGCAATGAGCGCCTCGTCAGGCACGTGATGGTCGGCGGCCAGTGGCGGGTGCGCGACGGCCACCATGCCGGCGAAATTGCCGTCGCCGAGCGCTTTCGCAAAGTACAAAAAGGATTGTTGGCATGAGCACAAACGAAAACGCCTGGCCAAACCGGCAGGAAGGCAGTTTCATCATTCGCGACTTTGCCTTCGGCAGCGGCGAGACCCTGCACGAGTTGCGCATGCATTACCTGACCATGGGCACGCCCAGGCGCGACGCCGTGGGTACGATCAACAATGCCGTGCTGCTGCTGCACAACACCACCGGTTCGGCCAAGGACTGGTTCACGCCGGAACTGGGCGGCGAATTATTCGGTCCCGGCCAGCCGCTGGATGCGAACCAGTACTACATCGTCATGCCCGACGCCATCGGCTTTGGCGGCTCGAGCAAGCCCAGCGACGGCCTGCGCGCGTCATTCCCCCACTATAGCTTTCGCGACATCATTCGCGCCGAGCATCGGCTGCTTACCGAGCACCTGGGCGTGGCGCACCTGCGCATGATCCTCGGGCTGTCCATGGGCGGCATGCTGACCTGGCTGTTCGGCGGTCTTTACCCCGGATTCATGGATGCGCTGCTCCCTGTCGCGAGCCAGCCCGCGCCGATGAGCGGTCGCAACTGGCTGCAGCGACGCATTTCCATCGAAGCCATCCGCAACGACCCGGAGTGGAACGGCGGCAATTACACCAGCAACCCCTCGCGCTATGTCTTTACCGCGCCCTTTGGTGCGTTGATGGTGCAAAGCGTGGTGCGCCTGCAGGAACAGGCGCCGACGCGCGCGGCGGCCGATGCCTTGTACGAAAAATTCGTCGCCAACGCGCGCAAGGGCGACGCCAACAACCGGCTCTACCAGGTCGAGGCCTCAGGCACCTACGACCCGACCGACCTGCTCGACAAGATCAAGGCGCCGCTGCTGGCGATCAATTTCGCCGATGACGAACTCAATCCTCCCGAACTCGGCTCAGTCGAACCGGTGATCAAGCGGCTGCCTGCGGCGCGCTACGTTCTGGTGCCGGCCGGGCCGCAATCCATGGGTCACTACACGGCCTTGCGCGCGGCGCAATGGAAAACCCACCTCGCCGAATTTATCGCCAGCCTGCCGCCGGTCTAGAAAACCTCAGGAACAGAACACGATTTTCATTCGATAATTTGTTGCGCGTCCGGTAGCTCTACCTCTTTCGTCGGACACCCGGCCCGACCGCGCGTCACACGGCGCTTGAGCATTCCGGCTATCTCCTGCTGGAACCGCCCCCCCAAAGCATAGTTGCCGTTGGCGGCATTGCCGATTTCACCCAGAGTTTCCGGATCGAGGTGTGCGTCGAACAGACACCGATACGCCGCGGTGTGCGCAGCATCGGGATGACCCAGGCGAAAATGTTGTTCGTGTGGCGTCAGTAGTGTCCGGTTAAATATCGGACAAGTTCAATTGCTTGGCTTGGCGATATTTGATCGCTTTTCCGGGTATTCGTGGGGCTGGAAGGCCAAAAGAATCTGTATTTTGTCGAACACCGAGACCGAAAGAATCTGCAGCAATCTGTATAGCGAGGCATGGAGTTGACGCTCCTTCTTGACGATGGCAATGAGCGCATAGGTGCATACGGTGCACCAGATTTGCGTCTTCCCCGCGTTCTGGCTCCTACCCCGGGAATTCTTGATTCGCAGATGTTGCTTGATCCATTTGAAGAACAGCTCCACCTGCCAGCGATTTTTGTAGAGCGCGGCGATGGTCAGCGCGGACAGCGTTGTGTTGTCGGTGAGAAATACCAAGGTCTTGCCGGACTTCGGGTCTTTGATGCGGATACGCCGCAAATGCCCGGGGTAGTCCTTGCAGATGTAAAAGCCGTTCATCGCGATGGCCTGATCGCAGATCACGCCCGCAGCCCTGTCTGCTGCGCCCGAGTACACGCGACTGGCGTCCATGCCACGTTTGGCTCGCGTAACAAAGAAGGCCGCCGCCTGACGCAGACGGTAATGCCGAGAGAACTCCAGATAGCCCCGATCCACTACGTAAAAAGCACCTGCCTCGGTGTCCAGGAGGTCGCGTGGCCAAGCGGCGCGAAAATGGTGCAGCAGCGCGGGCGCAGCCAGAAGGGTGCTTGAAGCCTTGGGTGCGGAGGCGGCCGTACTTCAGCCGGTGATCCGAAACATGCCGGCGACGCCGGGCATCATGCCGATCATTTCTTGCTGTCCTCTGGCGCGCCGTTGATATCACCATCGATCGGGATATCGTCGCGGAGGCAAGCCTTGAACTGGCCCGGCAGGCCGAAGGGGCGAAGCTTGGGCACGCTCTCGGCGCAAGCCGGCAGCGCGTAGGGGCAGCGCGTGCGAAAAACGCAGCCGGACGGTGGATCGACCGAGCTCGGCGGCTCGCCGCGCAGCAGGATACGTTTGCGGCGGCGCGCCGGGTCGATGCTCGGCGCCGCCGAAAGGAGCGCGGCCGTGTAGGGATGGCGCGGCGCGGCAAACACCGCAGCCGTCGGTCCCTCTTCCATCACCCTTCCGAGATACATCACTATGACGCGGTCGCACAGGTGACGCACCGCGGGCAGATCATGGCTGATGAACAGCATCGCAAGCCCGAGCCGGGTGCGCAGATCGGCCAACAAGGCGAGTACCTGCGCCTGGATCGAGACGTCGAGCGAGGATACCGGCTCGTCGGCGACGAGGAAATCCGGCTGCGTGGCGAGCGCACGCGCAATGCCGATCCGCTGCCGCTGCCCCCCGGAAAACTCGTGCGGGAAGCGCTCCCCATGGCTCGCCGGCAAACCGACCTGATCGAGCAAGGCCGTCACCCTCTCCAGCCGCTCCGAAGCCGGCACAATGCCATGAATAACGAGCCCATCGGCGATCTGCGCGCCGACGCGGCGTCGCGGATCGAGACTGGAATAGGGATCTTGGAACACGAGCTGCATGCGCTGGCGCAACCGCCGTTGCGCCGCCTTGTCGAGCGTCGCGAGATCGGTTCCCTCGAACAGCACCTGTCCCGCTGTCGGTCGCAACAGTGCGAGCAACAGTCGCCCCACGGTGCTCTTGCCCGAACCGCTCTCGCCGACGAGGCCTACCGCCTCGCCGCGCGACAAGGCGATGTCGACTTCGGTTACTGCATGGACGGTGCGGCCACGCCGGAAGATACCGGTGGATGCAAAATGGCGCGTCAGCCGGCGCGCCTGCACCAGAGGCTCGGCGCTGGAGGCTGCTGCGTCTGATGCGGAAATTTCGGTCATAGCAGGGTCCAGCGGATACAGCGGGTGCCGCGCCCGATTGCGGGTGTCACGAAAGGCGGCGGGGCTTGCTCGCAGGCATCGAGCCGGTGCGCGCAGCGCGGGGCGAAACGGCACCCCGGGGGCAAAGCATGCGGCTGCGGCACCGTGCCGGGGACGCCTTGCGGAGCCGACCCGCCTTCGGAGGGGGCGCTTGCGATTAGCGCCGCCGTGTAGGGATGCAGCGGACGCGCGAACACCTCCGCAACCGAGCCCTCCTCCACGATCTCGCCCGCGTACATCACGACGACGCGGTCGGCGATCTCGGCCACCAACGGCAGGCTGTGGGTGATGAAGATCATTGCGAGCCCGCTCTCGCGCTTCAGTCCGGCTAGCAGCTCAAGCACCTGCGCCTGGATCGTCACATCGAGCGCGGTGGTCGGCTCATCCGCTATCAAAAGCCGCGGCCCGTTCGCGACCGCAATCGCGATCATCACGCGCTGCTGCATGCCGCCTGAGAGTTCATGCGGATAGGCGCGCCCACGCTGCTCCGGATCCGGAATGCCGACGCGCGCCAGAAGCGCGATGGCCTTTTTCTCAGCTTGCCGGCGCGGCATCGGGTGGTGCGCCAAGATGGCCTCCTCGATCTGGTGCCCGATACGATGCACCGGGTTCAAACTATGCATCGGATCCTGGAAGATCATCGCCATCGCGCCGCCGCGCAGACGCCGCAGCGTGGCTTCGTCGGCGCGTGCGAGGTCGACGCCCTCGAACAGTGCGGCCCCTTGCGTAACGCGGGCGGCAGGCGGCAGCAGACCCATCGCAGCGAGACAGGTCAACGATTTTCCCGAGCCGCTTTCGCCGACGATTGCGAGCGTCTCTCCGGCCGCGACCACGGCCGACACCTTTTGCACCGGGCGGATCACGCCGTTCGGGGTTTCGATCTCGACCGAAAGATCGCGGATGTCGAGCACCGCCTGCCCTCGATCGGGAAGCAGACCGGGCGCGATGAAATCGAGCAGCCGGCGGCGCCTTGCGCGCAGCGCCGCGCTGTGCGGATCGAAGGTGTCGCGCAACTCGTCGCAGAGCGCATTCATGGTGAAGATGGTCAGCGTCAGCGCGATACAGGGAAACAACAACAACAGCGGCGCGCGGTCCATGATGGCGCGCGCGCTGCGGATCATCACGCCCCATGAGGGCACCGGCGGCACCACGCCGAGCCCGAGGAATGACAATCCCGATTCCAGAGCGATCGCGGCCGCGACCGCCAGGCTCAACTGCACCAGCAGCGGTCCTGCGATATTCGGCAGGATCGTGCGCAGCATGATGCGCGGCTGCGAGGCGCCGAGCGAGCGCATCGCTTCGACATATTGGTGCGACCGAACCGACAGCACGCCCGCGTAAGCGACTCTGACGAAGCCCGGCAGAAACAGCACCGACAGCACCAGGATCAACGTCCCGATGCCCGGCCCCAGGATGGTCACGATCAGGAGCGCGAGCAGGATCGGCGGAAAGCACAGCACCACATCCATCGCCCGCACGGTGAAGATCTCGACCCAGCCGCGCAGGAAACCGCCAAGTACGCCCATGGCGGTTCCGATAACCAGCGCCAGGAACGCCGAGGCACCGGCGACGAAGAGCGATGCGCGCGCGCCCCAGATCAGACGCGACAGTACGTCGCGCCCGTATTCGTCCTGGCCGAGAAGATGCGCCAGACTCGGCGGTGCGAGCCGCTGGCCGACCGTCATGTGGATCGGATCGGGGATCGGCAGCAGCGGTGCGCCAACCGCCGCAAGCACGAGCGCAGCGACGCCGGCCAGGGGGATGAGCAGGCGCGCTTTCATCCCTCCCGCACGCGCGGGTCAAGCGCCCCGTAGATCAAGTCGATCAATAGATTGAGTCCGACGAACAGGATCGAGATTACCAGCACGATGGCGACCACCTCCGGATAATCCCGGCTCGACACCGACTCGACCAGAAGGCTCGATATCCCCGGCCAGTTGAACACGAATTCCACCAGCACGGTGCCGCCGAGAAGTCCGCCCAGTTGCAGCCCGATCACGGTCACGATGGGCATGAGCGCGTTGCGCACGACGTGCCGCACCAGGACTGCGTGCGCACTGAGGCCTTTTGCGCGCGCGGTGCGGACATAATCACGCGATGCGACGTCGAGCACCGACGCCCGTGTGATCCGGAACACGACCGGCGCAAGGTGCAGCGCGATGCTCAGCGCAGGCATGGAAAGCAATTTCAGATGCAGCCAGGGATCTTGCGCGAACGTTACATATCCGCCGGCCGGCACCACGCGCAGCATTTGCGCGAACAGGAGCACCAACAGGGTGCCCATCACGAAAACCGGGATCGCGAGACCCAGCGCCGCAAGCCATGACCCGACGCGATCGAACCATCCGCCTCGCCTGATCGCCGCCAAGGTGCCGGCAGGCAGGCCGATCAGGATGCCCATGAATCCGGCCGCCGTGATCAGTTCGAGGGTGCGCGGCAGCCGCCGCATGATGGCTTCCGCGATCGAGGAATTGTCCTTCATCGAGCGGCCGATATCGCCCTGCAGCAGCCGCATGAAAGCGTTCGCATATTGCACGGCGATAGGCTGGTCGAGGCCGAGGCGGCGCTGCAACGCCTCGACCGCCGCCGGATCCGGGGCGACGCCGCCGGAGGAAAGGAGCAATTCGGCCGGGTCGCCGGGCACCAAATGAATCGCCAGGAACACAACGGAGGAGACGATCCAGACCAGCAGGATCGACACACCGATGCGCTTCATCATCCAGGTCACGTCGCACGCACCCCTTGTTTTGCGGATTCCGGATTTTGCACGCTCTTTGGAACTGCCTGATTCAGGGCAAGAGCCTGGTCGATCCGGTCGGCGCCGTAATCCTTGCGCGCTTGCTCAAGCGATACCATGTCGTCGCGCAGATCCTTCGCCAGCGCTTCGAGCGAACGCTCCGAGGGCGTGCCGAAACCGCCGCCACCCGGCGTCTCGAGGCGGATCGAATCGCCCGCGGCCAGCATCACATTCGAGACCTTCGAATGCAGCATCCTCGCATCGGGCCTGCCCGGATTCTTGTAGAGCTTCGCCGTCGCGCCCGGCCCGCCGCCGGCAAGTCCCTGTGCCGCGATCACATGGCCGTCGCTGCGCACGGAGAAGATCGTGCCGTCGCGCAGCGCGCGGATTTGACGGGCGATCCCGAGGCCGCCGCGCATTTTTCCCGGGCCGCCGGAATCCTGCACGATCCCGTATTCCTCGACCAGCAGGCTGTATTCGTTCTCCAGCGCCTCGGCCGGAAGATTCATCGTATTAGTGATATGAACATGGATGGCGCTCATGCCGTCCAGCTCGGCGGAGGCGCCCGCCCCGCCGCCGAGCGTTTCCAGATAGACGTAACGTCCGGGCCGATCGAGCCAGGGTCCGGAGAAAGTCAGCGCCGGACACGCGTTGTTGTGCGCCGCCATCCATCGCTCCGGTGCCAACAAGTCATGAAAGGCGCCGAAGATCGTGCCGGCGACGCGCTGGCAACTCGAGGCGCGTGCGCCGACCGCGGCGCCGGGCTCGGCATTGACGATGGTGCCCGGCGGCGCCGTGACGGTGACGGAATCGAACATGCCGCTATTGGGCATCAATTCGGGGTCGAGCAATGCTTTCACCGAGTAATAGACCACCGCTTCGAGCGCACTGATGGTCAGATTGACCCCCCCCTTGGCCTGCGGCCCAGAGCCGGTGAAATCGAACTTGAGGTCTTCGCCCTCGACCTGCACGGTGACCTTGATCGGGACCGGATCGGTCACGCCCGAGCCATCGTCGTCGAGATAGCCCGTATAGCTGTAATTGCCAGGCTTGAGTTCTCGTACGCGGTTGCGCAAGCGGCGCGCCGTATAGGCGAGGACATCCTCAATCGTGTTCTGAACCGCCTCAAAGCCCATCTGGCCGACCAGTTCCAGAATGGCTACGGCGCCCCGTTCGTTGGTGCCGATCTGCACCTTGAGATCGAGCAGCCGTTCTTCGGGCTCGCGCGTGTTTTGCACGAGCAGGTTCATCAGATCGTCGTCGAGCGCTCCGGCCTGCACGATCTTGATTACCGGAATGCGGATTCCCTCCGCAAAGATCGACCGTGCGCCGCCATCGATCGAGCCCGGCACCGCTCCACCGACATCGGAGTGATGGCCGATATTGGCGGTGAAGAACTCGAC
>Ga0194061_1000777_pt1 | contig 19454 bp, 16 predicted proteins | sample SepL2221m_MetaG_FD_163423 | JGI IMG/M metagenome (GOLD analysis project Ga0194061, IMG submission 163423) | Anoxic zone freshwater microbial communities from boreal shield lake in IISD Experimental Lakes Area, Ontario, Canada - Sep2016-L224-21m | ecosystem: Environmental > Aquatic > Freshwater >... | reverse complement strand
GCAATACTTCACTGACTCCCAAGTTTGAGCCCATTTTTTTCGCCATTCAAAGGGAATCTGGCAGGTTAGGCATATCTTAGGCTCAAAGCCATTTTTGACTTTAGCTTTCATGACCTTGGCGACGTTCTAAGAACTTCGTCCGGTACCGAATTACCGCAGAGCTCCTGTGGGAGGCTATCCATCCATACCCGATTCGCCCAAGCGGACCCGTACTCCGCATAAGAAGAGCAGAAACTCGATTTCCTCGCGCGTTCAGCAGAAAAGCGATCGCAGAGGTACCCGCGTATCTTTTCTCGGGAGTTAGAAGAAAGATTGATTTAGAGCACTCCTCGAAAGTTAAATCGTATTGGGCAAGTGGTAAATCATGGAAAGAAAGCGCAGTGATTGGCAATTTCCGCTGCAGCCAACGAAGCCATGCAGTGCAAAAATCGCAGCGACCATCGTAGATAAGGATCATTAGAGAGAATTCCTTAGCGCTTCAATGCTTTGATGATCGACCAAGCCCAATAAAACAATCCGAACTGCAGGGGCAGGCGTCCATATGCAATTGCTTGACCGATCCAAGAACGATTACGCCAATCGATAGCCATCTTTATATTCGCCGGAAAGACAGCGATAAACAGAAACAGGGCGGCGTACGCGGCTATCAGGCGAATGGATGTTCCCCCAACTTTCATTGTTAGTGGGGAAAACAGGGCCACCGCTATTAAGAGTTCAGCAACTCCGCTGAGATATGTCCAGGTGCGCGTGCTTCCAGGGAGAAAAGTTGGCACGATAGAGTCGAAAGATTTCGCTAGAACGAAGTGCGCTATTCCTGTCACGACGAGGAGGATCCCCATGGAACGGCCAACTGTGTTGAGATTCATATGGTCAGGATAATCGGGTACCTGGCTATCCCTCTGCAATGAAAGATATTAAAACTTTGTAGTCCGAGGTCGTCGCCTCGCTGATCGCAGGTTTCGCGCCTTGTCGAGCTGAAGGATTTGTTGGGGACCCGCTCCCCCAATTCAACGTCAGGTTCCAAGCTCAAGAGTGCTAGCCCCCGATTCTCTCAGATGCCTATTCTAATTTTGAGTGCCAGTATCACGGTTGAATAGATAGCCTAGGCGTACGAATTCACTGGCGAAATGAGAGATGATGCAAAAAGTCGAAGATCTGCTTGAGAAAATAATATTCGCCGGGCGCTGGCTGCTGGCTCCGCTTTATTTGGGTTTACTGGCTGCGTTACTTCCTATTCTCTATCGCTTCTTCCATTCTTTTTGGATCATGATTTCTCACATTACCTCTTCCTCGTCGAATGAAATTACCCTGCAGGTCCTGGATCTCTTAGATACCGTCCTCCTTGGGAATCTGATCATCATCATCTTGTTCGCCGGTTACGAAAACTTCGTCTCGAAAATCAATATCGCCACGGGTGCGGTGGACCGTCCGCATTGGATGGGCCACGTTGATTACAGCGGGTTGAAGATTAAACTCATTGGTTCACTCGTTGCGATATCCGTAATCGAATTATTGAAAGACTTCATGCAAGAAGGACCCTTCGACCCAATGCGCGAAAGCTGGCGAATTGGCATACACGTTACCTTCATAGTCTCGGGAGTGCTGTTTGCTCTTATGGATAAATTGGCCGACGAGCACAAATCGGAGCGTTAGTCCTAAAATCTGAACCACCGGGTCGAGGGTTACGGTCCCTCACAACGCACCATAGATACCTTGATTTACTGCTCAGTTAACAAAGTCTTTGATTCCTGGGCTTAAGTTGAGGCAGGTCCACCTGAAGAATCGGGGAATAGAAATCGAAATACCCCTTCAGGCGTGATCGATTAGTTTGAACAGTATCAGTACTTAATGCGTTCCCATCCTGGTCGAGCTTTGCGATTTCCGCTCGTACTCTCATAATCGCGAGTGCGATAGATCAGCGAAGGACGAAATATATATCCAACTGGAGCACTCAGGGCGTGAACTAGACGAGTGAATGGCCAGATAATAAATAGGGACATGGCAATAGCAGCATGAATTCTGAATGCAAGAGGGGTGTTTTGCATAAGCGTGCCGTCAGGATGCAATAACAAGATTGAGCGCACCCAAGGGGCGACCGTCTCACGGTAATTGTGTTCTTCCCCAATTACGCCAGCACTTGAAAGTGTTGCACTGCATCCGGCCAAAAGTGTTGCCACTAGAAACACATACATTGTCTTATCGTTCTTCGTGGTCGCAGCAAAAACGGTAGCTGTCGTTCGCCGACGATAGATAAGAAGGAAGATTCCGGTCACAGTTGCAACACCTGCAAGTCCACCCATCGATACGGCACCTAAATGATAAGCATGCTGGCTAAGGCCGATGAACTCCGTGAAAGATTGCGGAACCAACAAACCGACAATATGCCCACCAATTACAGCGAATAGACCGAGATGAAACATTGGACCCGCAAAACTTAAGAGTTTTCCTTCGTATATTTGGGAAGACCTTGTGGTCCAGCTAAATTTGTCGAAGCGATATCTCCATACCAGACCGATAACAAATGAACCGATCGCCAGATATGGTAAAACAGACCAAAGCAAAATACTAGAAGATGTCATGGACGTGCCCCAAGCAAAGCATCTGTGGCATGTGCTGAGAAAGGTTCCAAGGCAACCGTTACAGCGCCACTTAAACCGACAAATTCTTGAGGCGGGCCAGTAATTGCCAAATCACGCGCCCTTTTTTCAATTTCTGGAGTCATGCTTGGCAACGTTGCAACCACTGCATCCAAAATGAATGCATAATATGAATTTGCGCTATGCAAAGCATCTTTCAGCAGCTCAATTGGTGCACGATGTTCTCCTAGGAGAAGCCTTCCTTCTGCCGGATTTTTCAGCGCTGCGAATTCAAGCACGACAGCCAAATGATCTGGGAGTTCTTCATCCGTAATTGTTACCCCGCAACGTTTGTAAATTTCCTTAAAATAAACAAGAGCCATCCCACGATTACGGGTATCTCCATGGGTCCAGGACGTGAGGAATAGCGAGCACTTGCGACGCATATCGAAGATCTCCACGTAATGCTTCTGGATATCCTCCAGCGTTAAGTCTTTCGTGGCGCTAAAGAATGCTAGCAGTGGTTCTGCTAATGCTGGCTCGATGTGATTAGCTAATACAATCATTTCGTCCCGCGCTTCGACGTACTTTTGATCGGGATAAACCAGCAGCGATGAAGCGATAATTCGAGCTATGGCGATACTCATTTGGTCTGCCGATCTCTCATGATGTGGAAGTTTTCAATGGTGACTGGAACAGGATTTCCCGAGGCCTGTCCAAAAGGTCCTCCAAATTTCTCTCCAGTATCAACTCCGTCCAATGAGCAACCCATGCTTTCCAACTCTCTTGCCTGCTCGGAGTGAGCTACCGGAATGACATACCTATCCTCATATTTAGCAATCGCCAGAAGCCTGTACATCTCATAAATTGACTCCTGCGTCATGCCGACAGCTTCTGGAATCTCTGGCCGCGGCTCGCGGCCAAGGTTTATATCGCGCATATACGAGCGCATCGCCGAAAGTTTACGTAAGGTGCCTTCTACCACTTCAATATCACCAGCGGAAAAAAGTTCAGCCAAATATGCAAGTGGTACACGAAGTGCGTTAATGGCACCAAAGAGATTGCCTGCCTCTTCTCCGTCATGACCGGTTTCCGTTAAAACATCAACGATGGGTGAAAGTGGTGGTACATACCAAACCATTGGCATCGTGCGATATTCCGGATGAAGTGGAAGCGCTATCTTGTATACCTTTGCCAATTTATATACAGGAGAATTCTGTGCGGCTAGCAACCAATCCTCTGGGATTCCTTCAGCTCTGGCGGCAGCTAAAACCTCTGGGTCATTAGGATCTAGAAGTAGATCGAGTTGGGCTTGATACAAAGCCTTCTCATCCTCAATTGACGCGGCTGCAAGAACCTTATCTGCGTCATACAGGAAGAGGCCGAGGTAGCGAAGCCGACCGACGCAGGTCTCAGAACACACTGTTGGCATTCCGATTTCAAGCCGTGGGTAGCACATGGTGCATTTTTCAGCTTTTCCTGTTTTATGATTGAAATAGATCTTCTTGTATGGACAAGCAGAAACGCACATGCGCCATCCGCGGCATTGTTGTTGGTCGACGAGGACGATGCCATCTTCTGCGCGTTTATACATTGCCCCTGAGGGGCAGGCTGCAACGCAAGCAGGGTTCAAACAATGTTCGCAGATCCGTGGTAGATAGAACATGAAGGTTTCTTCAAATGCCAATTTTACTTTCGTTGTAACATCTTCTGATAACTTCTGGAGGATCGGATCTTTTTCAATATTTTCCGGCCCTCCTCCTAAATCATCATCCCAGTTCGCAGACCATTCAATCTTCATTGGTTTTCCAGTTAAGAGAGATTTAGGTCTCGCGACTGGAGTCTGCTGGCCAAGCGGAGCCGAGATCAGATTGTCATATTCATAGGTCCATGGCTCGTAATAATCCTTGATATTGAGCATGCGAGGATTAGAGAAAATGGATAGGAGACGTCGCGCCTTACTTCCACCCTTGAGGCGAATTCGCCCGCTTCGAGTGCGGACCCATCCTCCTTTGGCTTTCTCCTGATCTTCGTATCTACGTGGATAACCCTGCCCTGGGCGAGTCTCAACGTTATTAAACCAGGCATATTCCAATCCAGAACGATTAGTCCAAGCTTGCTTGCACGTTACAGAACATGTGTGACACCCGATGCACTTATCCAGGTTCATCACCATGCCCATTTGGGCCATGACCTTCATTAGTATTCCACCTCTTGTGATCGACGACGAATAACTGTCACTTCATCACGTTGATTGCCGGTTGGTCCGAGGTAATTGAAGGCGAATGTGAGTTGTGCATACCCGCCAATTAAATGCGTCGGTTTAATCATAAGGCGCGTGAGCGAATTATGAATTCCGCCTCTCTTGCCTGATGTTTCTGCCAAAGGAACATCCACGACACGATCCTTTGCGTGATACATAAAGACTGTTCCAGATGGCATGCGGTGTGAAATGCATGCACGAGCTACGACTACACCGTTGCGGTTGTAAGCCTCGATCCATTCGTTATCTTTCACGCCGATAGTTTCTGCATCTTCAACGCTCATCCAAATCTCCTGACCTCCACGAGAAAGAGAAAGCATGAAGAGGTTGTCCTGATACTCAGAGTGAATAGACCACTTTGAGTGAGGCGTGAGGTACCTGACCGTCACCTCTTTTTCGACTCCATCACCCTGACCCCCGAATATGCGGTGCATATTCAACGGTGGTCTAAAGACAGGTAACTGCTCTCCCAATTCGCTCATCCAGTCGTGGTCAATAAAGAAATGTTGGCGTCCCGTAAGAGTGTGCCAAGGTTTCAATCTTTCGACGTTGATTGCAAATGCCGTGTATCGGCGGCCACCATGTTCTGACCCAGACCATTCAGGGCTGGTAATGACAGGAACCGGCCTCGCTTGCGTGTCGGCGAAGGTGATTCGTTTTCCTTCATTATCCAAGGCCAGGTCGGTAAGTTTCTGACCCGTTCTCTTTTCCAGCGCTCTGAATCCTGCAACGGCCACTCGTCCATTTGTAGTGCCAGAAAGCGCAAGGATTGTCTCGCATGCATCCACATCTCGCGCAAGTGATGGCCTTCCGGCACCCACTCCTGTCGATGCGACGCCATTGCTATGTCGCAGCAGCTCAATCTCAGGAAGAACGCTGACTGGGACGCCTTTCGTATTTGTCCCGAGTGTGTCGATCAGAGGTCCAAGAGCGGCCATCTTTTCGCCAATTTGCGAGTAATCGCGCTTGACGACCACCAGTTTCGGCATAGTGACTCCTGGAATAGGTTCAACTTCGCCCTTCTTCCAGTCAAGCACCACGCCACCGGGAGTTGCCATCGCATCTGGTGTGTCATGCAAGAGGGGGACAACGATTAGATCCTCTCGCTCACCTAAATGTCCTTTAGCTTGCTCGGAGACTTGACGACCTAGCATCTGGAAAATTTCATAATCAGTTTTGGTTTCCCACGGCGGATTAATTGCAGGAGTGAAAGCATGAACAAAAGGATGCATATCGGTACTCGAAAGATCATGTTTTTCATACCATGTCGCAGCGGGCAACAAGATATCTCCGAAAAGTCCTGTACTTGTCATTCGGAAGTCTATGGATACCAGAAGGTCTAACTTTCCTTCAGGTGCATCTTCGCGCCACGTAACGTCTTTAGGCCTGGCATCTGGTTCGTTCTCTTGAGCTCTTACTGAGTTGTCCGTGCCCAAGAGATGCTTAAGGAAATATTCATTTCCTTTACTCGATGAACCTAAAATGTTTGCCCGCCAAACAGTTAGAACACGTGGCCAGTTTTCTGGCGCATCGGGATCTTCAATCGCAAATTGGAGATCTCCGCTTTTAAGTTCGTTGATAACATGTTGGGCAGGATCGATGCCCTTGTCACGAGCCTCATCTACCAGGTCTAGAGAGTTGCGATTGAGCGAAGGATATGAAGGCATCCATCCCATACGGGCAGATTGAGCAATCACATCAATCGCACTCATGTCCTTGAATCGACCCTCTCCCAAAGGAGTTGCCAACAATTCCGAGCCCAAGGCGTCATAACGCCATTGATCAGTTGATACATACCAAAATGCCGTACCGATCATCTGTCGTGCGGGGCGAGACCAATCTGCACCAAATGCGAGCTGGGCCCAGCCGGTAACTGGACGACACTTTTCTTGTCCAACATAATGTGCCCAACCTCCGCCGTTAACTCCTTGGCAACCCGTCAGAGTGACAAGTGCCAAAAAAGTGCGGTACATGGTGTCAGAGTGGAACCAATGATTGGTGCCCGCTCCTAATAGAATCATCGAGCGACCTTCAGAGTCGATCGCATTTTGTGCGAATTCACGAGCTATACGAATAGCCTGAACAGCAGGAACGCTCGTTATTTCTTCTTGCCAAGATGGCGTATAAGGAGAACGATCGTCATAACCTTCAGGCCAATCACCATCTAGACCTTCGCGCGCAACTCCGTACTGAGCCAACATCAAGTCATAAACTGTCGTGACAGTTTTCCCTGCTATTTCAATGACGGGTACTCCACGAGCCAGAACGCCGCCACTTTCTGAAGCTTCTTGACCTTGATCAAAACGTGGCATGAGAACTGGAGCCGATACCGCGCCTTTCTTACCGTAAACGCTCAAAAGTGGATCCACACCCTCAAGATCAAGGTTCCACTTCCCCATGGAAGAGTCGTTATATCTATGTCCAAGCGAACCATTTGGTACGAAAGTTTCACCGGTGCTGGAATCAAGAACCACTGTCTTAAATCGTGAACCTTCGGAAACATCTCCTAAATCTGATGACACGAGGAATTTATCTGGAACCCATGAACCATCTTTCTTACGCAATGAAACCAAATACGGCAAGTCTGTAAATTTCTTTACGTAATCCTGGAATCGCGGAACCTGCTTATCAACGAAGAACTCTTTAAGGATCACATGGCCCATAGCCATACCAAGTGCACCATCGGTACCGGGATGTGGGGCCACCCATTCATCTGCAAATTTCGTATTGTCGGCATAATCAGGACTAATCGCAACAACTTTTTGACCTTTGTAACGTGCTTCTGTCATGAAATGCGCATCTGGGGTCCGCGTTACTGGAACATTGGAACCCCACATTATTAGATAAGTAGCATTGAACCAGTCAGCTGATTCTGGAACATCGGTCTGGTCTCCGAAAACTTGAGGCGAGGCAACGGGAAGATCTGCATACCAATCATAAAATGAAAGCATCGATCCGCCCATTAAGGAAATGAAGCGGGCACCCGCCGCATGAGAAGCCATAGACATTGCAGGAATTGGTGAGAAACCAAAGACACGATCTGGTCCATATTTCTTAATAGTATGAACATGTGCTGCAGCAATAATTTCCGAGACCTCGCTCCAGCTAACGCGAACTAACCCACCCTTGCCGCGAGCACGATGGTAGCGTTGGCGACTTTCCGGATTATCTACAACGTCAGCCCACGCAAGTACAGAGTCACCTAATCGACCCTTAGCTTCACGAAACATTTCCAATAAAACGCCGCGAATATACGGAAAACGGATACGAGTTGGTGAATAGGTGTACCAAGAAAATGCGGCGCCTCTTGGGCACCCACGCGGTTCGTATTCAGGAGAATCTGGACCTACTGATGGATAGTCCGTTTGCTGTGTTTCCCAGGTGATGATTCCGTCTTTAACATAGACCTTCCAGGAGCAAGATCCCGTGCAGTTCACCCCATGCGTTGAACGAACAACTTTGTCATGACTCCATCGATCTCGGTAGAAAATATCGCCTTCACGCCCACCGGCTTTAGTCACTGACAACAAATCTTTAGAAACCTCTCCGCCTGCAAAGAAACGTCCAAATTTGATAAGCGCTTCTTCGGTTCCGTTAAAAACGTCATCAGTTCTTCCCATGGTTGCAGTCTGGCTTAAGGAAGCGCGACGGAATACAGGTCTAAAGACCCTATTTTCAGAGCGATTGAGCATGAGAGATTTTGACTAACGAACTTTGTCGATGAGGAGAAAGCATGTCTGAGCGGACTGGTTCCACTCGAGTCCTATCAATATCTACTTTTGCCTTCACCCTTATGTTTGCCGTGTGGTTGATGTTCGGAGTTCTTGGAATTCCAATTCAAAAGGAATTCGGGATTTCAGATTCACAACTCGCCTGGCTCTCCTCAGTAGCCATACTGAACGGTTCCATATGGCGACTTTTCCTTGGAATACTCACTGATCGCATAGGCGGAAAACGTGTAACCATAGCCATGTTGTTGGTGACTTCCGTACCGGCATATTTATTAGCGCACATGACTCTCAATTATCACTGGTTACTCATTCTTGCTTTTCTCGTTGGATTCGCTGGTAACCTATTTAGCGTCGGTATCGCATGGAACTCTCATTGGTTTCCCCGTGAGCGTCAAGGTTTTGCTCTAGGAGTATTTGGTGCAGGAAATGTTGGAGCTTCTGCCACGAAATTTATAGGACCAGCCGTTATCGCAAGCACTATCGGGGGTTCATATGTGGGCGGAATTATTCCTGGTGGGTGGCGTTTTGTCCCAGCTCTATATTCGATTCTGTTGGTGCTAACCGCAATTGCCACATTCCTATTCACTCCGGCTGATAGTAAAAATGTGCAGGTACCCAGGCCTCTCAAGGAAATGTTCTTGCCCTTAAGACACATTCAAGTCTGGCGCTTTAGTTTGTACTATGTCGTGGTTTTCGGGGCATATGTTGCACTTGCCTCGTGGATGCCAAAATATTATGTTTCTGTTTACGGACTAAATCTTCATGACGCCGCATTGCTCACTGCACTATTCATCTTCCCAGCATCTTTACTGCGACCATTAGGTGGATACATCTCCGACAAAATTGGGGCACGTAAATTAATGTATGCAACTTTTACAACGATGTTGATTTCGCTTCTACTTCTTGCTGCACCATTTGGCTATATTGTTCTTAAAACTCCAGATGGTCCTAAGAACGTCCTTCCATATTCTCTAGGTGTAGGACAGTTCACAGCTTTGCTCTTTATCGTTGGTTGCTCCATGGGAATTGGCAAAGCGGCAGTCTTCAAACATATTCCAGAATATTTTCCACATGATGTTGGAGCTGTTGGTGGACTTGTCGGCACACTCGGAGCGCTAGGTGGATTCCTGCTGCCTCCACTTTTTGTCTTCGTACGCGAAAAGACTGGGCTTCCGCAATCGACTTTCATCGTCCTATTTCTTCTCACGCTTTCAGCCAGCGTCTGGATGCATCTAGTCATCATGCGCCTGCTTTCGAAAGAAAGTCCCCATTTAGATCACAAGATTGATACCAATACCCCACATCCGATAGGAGCTTGAGATGAACGCGAAAGGTTCAAAAACAAACGATTCCGCCAAGTGGCTTGACGGTTGGGATCCCAACGAGGAAGGCAAATGGGATTCGAAAATTGCATGGCGCAGTCTTTGGGTGACTACCTACGCACTAACTTTAGGCTTCATTACTTGGTTTTTGGTATCTGCTCTAGCTCCGAAATTGAATAACTTGGGTTTCAACCTCAGCAAGAGAGAACTTTACTGGCTAGCCGCAATGCCGGGATTAGCTGGTGGAGGTTTACGTTTGATATGGATGTTCCTTCCACCGGTCCTTGGAACGCGCAAACTCGTCACCTATTCAACCGCGCTCTTACTGATTCCACTCATAGGTTGGTCAGTAGCGGTTCGTACTCCATCCACGCCATTTATCGGTTTGCTTGCGCTTGGATTCCTGTCTGGTTTAGGCGGGGGGATTTTCTCGGGCTTCATGCCGAGTACCTCCTATTACTTCCCTAAATCTAAGCAAGGAATGGCATTAGGCCTTCAGGCAGGTATTGGTAATTTCGGTGTCAGTATCGTGCAATTTGTTACACCACTCATCGTCGCATCTGCGATGTTCGGTGCAACCCTAGGAGGCCCACAACATTTTGTTAATAAAGTTAAGGGCATAGACACCTTTGCTTGGTATCAAAACGCAGGGCTCTTATGGGTGCCTTTTGTTCTCGTCGCAGTTGTACTTGCCTGGACAATGCTTAAGAGCGTTCCAATTAAAGCTCGTGGAGTAAGTGATCAATTAGATATTTTCAAGAATAAGCACACTTGGTTGATGACTCTCCTCTACGTGATGACTTTCGGAACATTTTCAGGTCTCGCTGCGCAATTCGGATTACTTATTAGAAATCTATTTGGAGAGTTTGCCAATGCACCAGACCCTGTGAAGTTTGCCTTCTACGGGCCATTGATCGGTTCAGCTGCGCGGGTCATAAGTGGGCCCCTTGCTGATCGATTAGGTGGAGGAATTCTGACATTCGCTTCAGGCGTAGGTATTGCAAGCTCATCGATTTTTACCGCATTCCAGCTTTCTCCACAAAGCAGTAACGATTTCATGCCATTCTTTTGGGGAATGATGGCCATCTTCTTCTTCGCAGGCGTTGGAAACGCAAGTACTTTTAAACAGATGCCGATGATCTTCGCACCTCGACAGGCAGGCGGAGTTATCGGTTGGACCGGGGCTATTGCAGCATTTGGTCCTTTCGTCTTCGGAGTGCTTTTATCACTCGTGGCACCTAAGAGCTTCTTCCTCGGTGTCGCAGTTTTTGCCATCGTGGGTGCATGCGTTGCATGGTGGTTTTACGCTAGAACCGCAGCCGAATCACGTAGTTAACTCGCAATACTTCCCATGTTTAGGCAGACTTCCCCCATGGTTGTCAGTCGATTAAGCGCTCTCTCGGATGCTGTCATTGATGTCGCAAAAGGCGAAGATCTCAGCGCATCTCTGCGGCGCTTAGTCGAGAACGCGGTAATTATTTCAGAGGCGACCTACGGTGCACTTGGTGCCATAAGCCCTGACGGTCGACTTGAAGAATTTACCTACGTTGGATTAAGCGAAGAATCTGCTGACGAGATTGAAAGATTTCCTGAAGGTAAAGGTCTCCTCGGGCATTTACTTAATCATCCCACTCCTTTGCGTTTGGCATCTATCAAAAGCAGTGAAGCGTCTGTTGGTTTTCCAGAAGGTCACCCTGCAATGAATTCATTTCTTGGAGTACCGATTCGCATTCGCGATGAAGTGTACGGAAGCCTCTACCTCACCGAGAAAAAGGGCGGACTAGAATTTACCGAGGAAGATGAACAGCTTGTCATAGTGCTTGCGTCTGCCGCTGGGATAGCGATAGATAGCGCCAGAGGACAGGCAGCTCAGAACCAAATTGTTGTTCTGGCAGAACGTGACCGTATTGGTCGCGACCTACATGATTTGGTGATTCAACGCCTTTTTGCCACTGGACTTTCACTCCAAGCAGTAACTAAGGATGAACTCGTGCCAACGCGCGATCTCAAAATTATTCAGGAGACAATTGATAATCTAGATTTGACTGTGCAACAAATCCGCAACACGATCTTTGCATTACAGATACCGGGACCTCTCGCCGGACTACGTGGACGTGTTCAGGAAGAAATAGCAATCTTTCAAGGAAAAAATGCAATACATATTTCTAGTGAATTTCACGGCCCGATTGACGCCTTTGCGCATAGAACCCTAAGTGAACATACAATTGCGGTTGTTAGAGAACTTCTTACGAATGCGGTTAAATACGCGCGCTGTCGTCATATCGATGTTTCAATTTCTGCAACTGACGGTTTACTGGAAGTGCAAGTTAGTGACGATGGAATTGGATATGTAGAAGGATTTCGCAAGAGCGGATTATTGAATCTGGAAGAACGCGCCAAGGAATGTAGCGGCACTTTTTCTATAACTAAAAAAGAGCCACAAGGAACTCGCGCCAGTTGGGTCGTTCCTTACTAGTTCCTGCCTAAACCAAGTCGTGCCGCCAACGCTGCGGCCTGCGTTCTTCGTTCCAGGCCAAGCTTTCCGAGGAGTGATGAGACGTAATTCTTAATGGTCTTTTCGGCCAAGAACATCGATTCTGCGATCTGCCGGTTCGTTAAACCTCGGCCAATGTGTTCTAGCACCCTCTGTTCTTGATCAGTTAGTTCATAGATTTCACTTGCTGGGCTAGATACTTTGCGTAAACGATTTGTAACATTAGAAACAAGGGCTATGTCTAAAAGAACTTCCCCTACAGCTACTTTCCGAATAGCATCCAGCAAATCCAAATTTTTAATATCTTTAATCACGTAGCCACTTGCTCCGCCAAGCACGGCTCCAAGTAATGCCTCGTCATCAAGGAAAGATGTCAGTATCAAAACTTTTACGTCAGGATAGAGAGATCGGATTTCTCGACAAAGTTCGATTCCACTTCCATCAGGTAGGCGCACGTCAAGTACGGCAACATCAGTAACTACGGTCGTAAGAGTTGCAAGCGCTTCCTGCACATCCCCAGCTTGGCCCACGACACTTAAATCCTCTTCAGCATTAATGAGTCCGATTAATCCACGTCGGACAAGTTCGTGATCATCTACGACAAAGACCCGAGTTGTCATGAATTGAACGCCTGGGTCATTCGTTCTCTGAGAGCAGAAACCACTGAGCTAGCGATAACTAATATGGCTGAACGCAATAAATACGCATTTCCCGCATCAATAAGCATGTCTATTTATACCAGCATTGCCATGCCTGCAACCTGAGTGGCGCTAATAGGTTTAGAATTGACGCTCGGCTTCTCAATCGTCATCAAAATTTTAAGCCGCTCTGACTATTTCTTTGCATAAAAGTGCGGTCTAGCATGAGCGCCATGAGGAGATCGTGGCTCATCCTTCTAGTCTCTTTGGCAATATCGTTGCCGGTTTTTGCTACATCTAATTCAACCGCAGCCGTGAAAGCGGGAACACCCTGTCCCAAGGCGAGCAAGACCAGTACATATCAGGGTAAGAAATTCACCTGCATTAAGTCGGGCAAGAAATTAATCTGGGACAAGGGGACGAAAATCTCAGTCGCACCCCGACCTAGTAGTACGCCAACTCCGACACCTATTACGACTCCTACACCGAGTGAGACCCCGCCTCCCACGCCAACTCCCACGCCCACGCCAACTCCTACTCCAACACCCACAATTGATTTGAGTTCGTTGCCACAAAGCGATGGCACGGTTATTGATAATTCCACTATTAAAGGCAAGGCACTATTTGGTTATCAAGGGTGGTTTGGATGCCCGCAAGATGACACCGGTCCTTCGTGGGTTCACTGGTTCGATTACGGAAAACTGCCAGTATTTAGTGCGCTCACTGTTGATCTGTGGCCAGATACCAGCGAATTAACTTCATCAGAATTATGTCCAACTCAGATTCAACTCCCGAATGGGCAGGCTCTCAACGGATATTCCGGTTACAACCTGCTCACCATCATGCGCCATTTCGCATGGATGCAACAATACAAAATAGATGGTGCCGCCCTGCAGAGATTTCTTGCCCCGATGCTCGATCCCAGGTTTTACCAACATGGATTAACCCTTCTAACTAATGAGCAAAAAGCCGCAGAAAGATATGGTCGCGTCATTTATCTGGAATACGACTTCAGCAGCAACCTAAGTGGAGACCAGCTCATAAATATGGTTGAGAATGATTGGAAACTTCAGGTCGACAAGGGGTTGACTCAAAGTTCAAGCTACCTGCACGAAAAAGGGTTGCCGATGGTTGAACTCTGGGGAATGGGAATACCTGGTTCAGACAATCTGTCAGCGGCCAATGTGATGGAACTTCTTACATTCTTCCAAGCAAATCCTGAACCAAAATATCGGGCAACAGTAATCGGCGGAACTGGTTCCTATTGGCGGACGGGAACAGGTGATGCGCAGCCAGGGGCGGAATGGGCGAAGGCTTATCGCAGCTTTGACTTCATTAACCCATGGGCCGTAGGACGTTTTGGCTCCTACTATGTGTCTGAAGGTCAGACCTATCTACAAAATGTCACTATTCCAGATATTGCAGAAACTCAACGATTGGGCATCGGTTATATGCCCGTTATTTGGCCCGGCTTCTCCTGGAAAAATTTGATGAGCAATCGGGGTTCGACTGCCCCAAGCAATGCCATCGCTCGTGCCTGTGGTTCGTTCCTCTGGCAGCAAGCCATAAATGCGGTCTCCGCAGGGGCAACTCAAGTTCAGATGGCGATGTTCGACGAAGTTGATGAGGGCACCGCCATGTACAAACTGGTTCCCCAGTCAAAATTCTTTCCTAGTGAATCGAATTTAATCGGGCTGGATGCCGATGGATGTTCGCTTAACAGCGATTACTACCTACGCTTGGGAAGCGCCGTTGGATCCGCACTACGTAAAGAAATTCCAATAAAACGAACACTTCCAATTCCGCTGCAGCTAGGGGAATCGATTGGCGCAATGGATTTCACTCGCGGCCTCTAGGATGTTTTTTATCGCCAGGGACCTAGGATTTGATTATGAAGCCATTAGAAAGCGCCCCCGCTGAATTTTTGGCATTTATTGATGACTTGAACAAAAGCGCTCAAGAGAATCCCGATGTCCTGGGGCTCGTATTGGTCGGATCCACCGCCGAAACTTTTAGAGCCGATGAGTGGTCAGACCACGATTTCTTCCTGGTCGTGAAGACGGGTTACGGGGAAAAGTTCCGCAACGACCTGACGTGGTTGCCTGCATCGGAAGAGATTGCTTTCTCCCCGCGTGAAACCGACCACGGTCTTAAAGTTGTGTATCGCAATGGCCGGGTTATTGAATTTGCTGTATTCGAAGATAGTGAACTCGAACTTGCTTCGGTGAACTCGTGGGCAGTCCCTACTGATAAAACGAATATCACTGAACGCGTTCAAGCCATACAAGCGCGCACCAATCCAAGGCCCTTCATTCTTGAAGATGAGTGGACTCTCTTTCTCGCCACAATCCTGATCGCGATCGGCCGAGCTAGGCGTGGGGAACTGCTGATCGCGGGTCAAGGCATCCGTACTCGTGCTTTGAATTATGCACTGGGGCTTTTGCGAGCTTCGAAGCCGCCGCTCGACGACACTGCAGCCCTCGAAGATAACCTCGATCGCTTCCGCAGAGTTGAAGTCCAATACCCGGAGGAGGCGAAAATTCTAAATGGCATCTCAGAGATGCCTGTTGAAGAAAGCGCAAAAGCAATTCTGGAATTCGTAATTGGTTTGGGGGTCCTCAGCGAGAATCAACTCTCTTGGGTAGCTGTTGTTAAAGGAAGACTGGATTGGTGACCGACCTCAGACGTAGTTGGGCGATCAACTCACAAGACCGCTTGCAGCCAATACTCTGCTACAAGTTCATGTCCCAACCGAGTTGGATGTATCCCATCAAGGGTTAATTCCAGCGCAGATAGTTCACCAGCTTTGGCATTCAAGAAACTATTGAAAGCAACTAGTTTGACCCCGTATTCGGCCGACAATCTATGAATCACTTGGATTTTCGGATCGAAGTCTTCGCGCCATGATTCCATCTCTGGGTTTAAAGGAATCAGTACTGGTTCGCATAAAATAATTTCAGCGCTCGTCTGCGAAATCGTTCGAGCAATAATATTGCGATAGCGCGCTTCGAAGTCCTCTACTGATGTTAGGTCATTGCTGTCATACCGGCGCCAGGTGTCGTTTAAGCCGATGGTGATAGAAACCCGAGTTGGGTTGTGCGCCAATGCATCGGTGTCCCATCGATTTACTAGGTCGATGACTCGGTTTCCAGAAATGCCGGCATTAATCACTTCACCCGGTAGTCGCCCAGATTCGGCGATGATCCGCACAAATCCATTGCCATAGGGCGGGAAGAATTCTCGCTCGCAATCCGTGAAACTGGCTCCTACGAAAACTGTGGTTTCTTGCATGGTGAAGATCTTAACCCCAGCGCTTATACACCCTGATATCCCCTATGCGGAAAGCAGTAGAGTTTCCGTTTATGAGGTTGGGGTAAAGATGGACGAGAAGAAGGTCTTCGACAAGGCAGCGCCTCTAGCAGTGCGCCTGCGCCCGACCACTTTGCAAGAACTGCTCGGTCAGCAGCATCTGCTCCAAAGTGGATCTCCCTTGATGCGCTTGATCGCAGGGGAAGCCAAACACATTACCAGCGTCCTTCTTTATGGTCCTCCAGGAAGTGGAAAGACCACTCTTGCGAAGATGATCGCTCACTCCGATTCACGGGAATTTGTCGAACTTTCAGCTGTCAGTTCTGGAGTCGCTCAAGTCCGCGAAATGTTGACGCAGGCAGAGGAGAGGTTGCTCAAAGAGAATAAGGAGACGGTCCTTTTTATTGATGAAGTACACCGTTTCTCGAAAGCACAACAAGATGCACTCCTTCCAGGAGTTGAGAATCGATGGGTAACGCTCGTTGCAGCGACGACCGAGAATCCCTCTTTCTCAATCATTTCGCCACTTCTTTCGCGGTCAATCGTCCTCACTCTTCGCACGATCCCTGATTCCGAAATCGCAACACTTATCAACCGAGCGATTTCGGATGTACGCGGTTTGAACGGTGAAGTTACGATTTCAGATGAGGCGCGTGACTCACTTGTTCGTCTCGCTGCCGGGGATGCGCGTCGCGCCCTCACATATTTGGAGGCTGCGGCCGGGGCAGCAAGCGGTGAAATTACTACCGAGGCACTAAGCCGGGCTGTCGATCGCGTCATCGCAAAGTATGACCGCGGCGGGGACAATCATTACGACGTAGCCAGTGCCTTTATTAAGAGTATCCGTGGCTCTGACGTCGATGCCGCCCTGCACTATCTAGCGCGAATGTTGGAATCGGGCGAGGACCCACGTTTTATAGCGCGACGAGTAATGATTAGCGCTAGTGAAGATATCGGGCTTGCTGATCCTGGCGCACTGGGCTTAGCTGTCGCCGCCGCACAAGCAGTTGCCATGGTGGGTATGCCAGAAGCAAGAATTATCCTTGCCGAGGCGGTCACATACCTTGCCTGTGCGCCAAAATCCAACGCCGCCTACCTGGGAATTGAATCCGCTCTCGCTGACTTGCGCTCGTCCAAAGGCGGCGCTGTGCCACCACATTTGCGCGATGGAAATTCCGGAGCCCTGCGCGATGGTCAAGTGAGTGCCGCCCGCGAATCTAACTCGTATATCTATCCGCATGATTTAGCGGGCGCAGTCGCTGGACAGCAGTACCTGCCCGATGATCTCGTTGGCACTGAGTACTACCACCCGACAACACATGGTTACGAAGCAAGAGTTAAAACCGCGCTAGAGCTAATTCGCAAAATGCTTAAAGGGAAATAGCGGAGTGAGAGGCAACTACTTCTTTAAGAGCTTGTAGCCTGCTGGGCACTTCACTACGACACTCTTGAGAACCTTCTTAGTTGTAACGCCCCCAACAGTTCTTACGCAGGTATAAGTCTTCTTAATGACGTTAGCAAGTTTGTATTGAACTGCGGCGCTGGTTGTTGCAGTGACCTTTGGAGTCGGAGATGTCGCCAGTGCAGCAGCCGATGCCTGTGCCTTTGCAAATAAATTCTTCGCCGAATTTTGTACACTCAAATAATATGAGTCAATCGTCTGCTGGGTTTGTGCCACATATGTGGTCATCTGTAAATTGAGTGCTGGGATATAAGTGGCGAGCGAAGTGGGGTTAGTTTGACTACCTGCCACCGCCGATTGCATCGCCGTCTGAAGTGCAAGCAAAGAGTTTCTCGTCTTTATGAGTGAAGATGCCGAGACATCTTCGGTTCCTCCGGGAATTAGCGCAAGTATTGCCGATACCTGCTGTAAATAAATACTGAGATCGGGCCCCGCCGAACTTCCCGTATAAGGTGAAAAGTTGAACTTCGGTATTACTGGAGCTGGTGGGAGCGAGGTCGAAGTTGAACTTGTAGGAGTTGAACTAGGGGTAGTTGTAACTGGAGAAGGAGTGGGGCTGGGCGTTGGCGTAGTAGTGGCTGATGCCTGCCCGACAGGACTCCCTCCCGCAGCGGCGGTGGCTATCGCGGAAAACAGTGAGGCTATCCAGGCTGCAGAAATTTGTGAGGCTCCGGTAACTCCAACGATTGCAGCGCTCTGAGCTGTCAGGGCTTCGCGCGTCAAAGTTGGTATCGCGAGATTAGAGTAGGCGGAATTCCCTCCAGTTGGCTGCAACGGAGTCGAAATACTAGTTATCTTAAATACTCCGCTGGCGCCATCCACAGTTATTACTACCTGAACGCTTCCGCCACGAGGATTGGATTGAGTCGTGCCGGTAAAATTAGCAGGAGTTGCACTAGCCTCTTGCAAGTACATCATTTCGACGAGCGAGATGGCGCCGAGAGCAGAAATTCCCACAATCTTCTTAACAGATGTGTTCATCCCGGTCTCCCCTCAGTCGAAAATTCAGTTTACGCCCCATAGATGCCGCCGGTCACTAGAAAACTGAGAACTGACACTCTCTTACGCTGGTGAATATAGCCAGCGTGGTCAATAACACCTTTATCCCTGCTTGAACGACACTACAATTTCAGGCTAGCAGTCTCACGATGAACAAGGGAGTTCTATGAGCAGCACCAGTCCGGGCTATGGAATAACAATCCGTATCGATACCGATATGAAGATTGCACCTACCTCTCTGATCCCCGCCGCTATTGCCGCCGCTGGCGGAACACTCACCGCCCTGGATGTCGTGGAATCAACTCAAGATCGAGTAACCATTGACGTGACCTGCGATGCTATCGACGCTGATCATGCAGAAGTAATTACCGAGGCGATCAAGGCTGCATCGCCGCATCTCGTTGTGCGCAACGTCAGCGACCGTACATTCTTACTGCACCTCGGTGGAAAGTTGGAAGTGCACTCCAAGGTACCGCTCAAGAATCGCGATGATCTATCCCGCGCGTATACCCCGGGCGTTGCTCGTGTTTGCTTGGCCATCGCAAAGAACAAGGCTGATGCCAGGCGACTCACCATTAAGCGAAATACCGTTGCCGTAATCTCTGATGGGTCCGCAGTGCTCGGCCTGGGAAATATTGGGCCGGAAGCTGCCATGCCGGT
>Ga0194061_1000775_pt1 | contig 19461 bp, 23 predicted proteins | sample SepL2221m_MetaG_FD_163423 | JGI IMG/M metagenome (GOLD analysis project Ga0194061, IMG submission 163423) | Anoxic zone freshwater microbial communities from boreal shield lake in IISD Experimental Lakes Area, Ontario, Canada - Sep2016-L224-21m | ecosystem: Environmental > Aquatic > Freshwater >... | reverse complement strand
GAGTAATCCTCTGGTACCCCCCCCCATAGGTGGGTGATGGAATCGCCAATGAGCACGACTTCGGGCTTGACCGCATCCTTTATAGCCATGACGGCGGCATGGCGTTGATCCCAGTCGTAGAAGTCTTTTTCTAGTTTGCCCGCAGCGATGATGGCAGTGTTGCCAGTAGGCGCATGTTGCCAGGATGGCAAGATCGCCACGAGAATGAGGGCAAGGACAACGACCCCGAAGCTGACGTGTAACTTTCGCATGAAGCTCATCACCGCAACTCCCTACTTCACCGGCTGCCGCCCGACGCCGTAGTACAGGAAGCCGAGTTCCTTCATCGTGGCGGGATCGAAGAGATTCCTGCCGTCGAAAATGAGCGGGGTGTGCATGGCGGCTTTCACCTCGGCGAAGTCCACGTTGGCGAATTCCTTCCACTCGGTGGCGAGGACGAGGGCTTCGGCTCCGGTGACGGCTTCGAGCGGGGTCTTCGCGAGCTTCACGCTGGCGGGGATGAGCTTCCACTCGATGGCTTTTTCCATGCCCTTCGGGTCGTAGGCGGTGACGGTGGCGCCCTCGGCGACGAGGCGGTTCACGAGGTCGATGGCGAGCGAGTTGCGCACGTCGTCGGTGTCGGGCTTGAAGGTGAGGCCCCAGACGGCGATCTTCTTTTCCTTCAGGACCCAGAGGCCGTCGCGGAGTTTCTTGAGGAAGCGTTCGAGCTGGGCGGCGTTGATGCGCTCGACTTCCTTGAGCAGGGTGAATGGGGTGCCGAGTTCGTCGGCGATGGCGATGAAGGCCTTCACGTCCTTCGGGAAGCAGGAGCCGCCGTAGCCGAGGCCGGCATTCAGGAAGGAGCGGCCGATGCGGCGGTCCATGCCGATGCCGTCGGCGACGAGTTCGACGTCGGCACCGCTTGCCTCGCAGATGGCGCTGAGGGCATTGATGTAGCTGATCTTGAGCGAGAGGAATGAATTCGCGGCGTGCTTGATCAGTTCGGCGCTGTTCACATCGGTGACGAGGACGGGGGCCTTGAACGGATCATAGACGCGGCGCATGAGGTCGGTGGCGCGGTCGCTCGAGGTACCGACGACGATGCGGTCGGGCTTCATGAGGTCGGGCACGGCGCAGCCTTCGCGGAGGAATTCGGGATTTGAGACGACGTCGAATTCCGCAGCGGGATTGTAGCGGCGAATGGTGCCGGCGACGCGCTCGCCGGTCTTCACGGGGACGGTGCTCTTGTCCACGATGACGCGATATTGGCCGGGCTTGAGCGCGGCGGAGATTTCGCGGGCGACCTTTTCGATGAAGGTCATATCCACCGAGCCATCAGGCTGCGGCGGTGTGGGCACGGCGATGAATACGACCTGGCTGTTGTCCACGCCTTCCTGCGTGGAGGTGGTGAAGCGCAGGCGTTTTGCGCCGACGTTGCGGTGCACGAGTTCTTCGAGGCCGGGCTCGTAGATGGGGATTTTGCCAGCGTGGAGCATGTCCACCTTGCGCTGGTCGTTATCCACGCAGATGACGTGGTGGCCGACTTCAGCGAAGCAAGCGCCTGTGACGAGACCGACGTAACCGGAACCGATGATGCAGATATCCATAGAGGTAAAAAGGGGTGCGACTTATCGGCAGAACGCGGGCGTGCGGCAAGGGGAAGTTGGCGGGGACATTCAACGTTCAACCTCCAACGTTGCTGGTCGTTCGGTGTTGAATCACTGCGCGTCATCGTTTGACTCCGCGCATCGAGACTGGAGCCGTTCAAACAATCGTGTAGCCGTGTTCCAGATTCCGAGTTCAGCGGCGCGGAGTGCCGGTGGAACGCGACCTCCTGGGCGCGTTTCCCGGATGGAATGCTTGCGCCCCGCCGAAGAAGCGTGCCCGGAGGTCACGCTCCACCGGCGCTCCGCGCCTCAATGATGCAGGACGCTCAATCGCCAGTCCCAACATCAAACATCGGCCATGGATTCTGTTGAAATGCTCCAGAACCTCTACAGATCGTCCGCGGGCTTCTTCGGCTTCGCCACGTCCGATGCTGCGGGCGTGCCGGGTGCGGGCGGTGCGACGGCGGGATCGGCTAGCGCGGGGACGAGTTCGTTCACGTCCGTGGCGGCGGCGGGGACGAAGAAGACGTTGTTGTTCCAAGAGACGCGGACATTCGCGCCCTCGGTCGCGAGGTAGCGGAGCACGGTGCCTGCGGGCAGTGTGACCTGGCCGCTTGGCAGCATGACTTCGATTCCTTGGACGAGCTTCACAGCGGTGCGTGGCGCGGAGGCGGCCGGGGGTGTGACCGGAGCGGGAGCGTCGGGTGTCAGCGGTGGCGCAGCGGGCGGCGGCACTGCCGGCTTTTCCTCGGGTATTGCGGGGACGGCGGGCACGGCAGGCTTCTCGGTGTTAATCGCCGGGGCGGGCGCGGGAGGATCGTTCGGCACCGCGGGTGCCGGGACGGGATCGGGCGCGGGCGGTGAGGGCTTGTCTGGCGGCAGTTCGGGCAGCTTGTTTTCGGCGTTCAGTTTTCCAGGCGTCTCCAGCGCGGGATCTTTCGGCAAAGGATCCTTCGAGGCGACCGGACCGGGCTGCGTGTCCTTTTTCTCAGGCGACGTGGGAGCCCCCGTCGTGCCCTGACTGTTCGATTTCTTCCAATAGTGGTGGCCGATGAGAATTCCGCCGAGCGCGATCACTCCGAGGAGTACGCCGCGGATCATCGCGCCGAGCGTGCCTGCCTGCGGGCGTGGCATCACGGTTGCCGCGGCGGCGGAGAGCCCGCGCGTGGCAGCCCTCGCGATGCGCGATCCGCCGGCGGATTTCATCGTGCCCTCGTGCGCGGGCTGCACGAGCTGGGGAAAATGGCTGCCGATGGCGGGCAGGAGGTGATCCCACAGCGCGGCTTCCGGGTCGGATTCCCATCCGGGGTTCTTTTTGTCGAGCGATTCCACGAGTACCTGCACGTGCGCCTTCGTCACGTCCATGAGCACATCGGCGCCCTCGGTCTGGATGCGCTCAAGGTAGCGGTTCGTGCGGTTTGCGCGGCGGTAGTCAATCTCGTCCTGATAGATGTCCGCGTGCAGGCGCAGCTTGTCTTCCTGCCATTTGCGGATGCGCGGCTGGAGCTTCGGCGTCTCGATCGCGTCGCTCACGGCGAGCGCGGCGCGCTGCTTGGTGAGGTTCTCGCCGAATTCCGCGCCGAGGTATTTCAGAAAGGCCTTCTGCTTTGCGGTCGCCGGAGATTCGTGCGCGGAGATCGAGGTTTCCGACGGCGGCGCCTCGCTGCCCGTGGCGGGCGCAGTGCCGTTCCCCTGTGCGGACGCAGGCTTGAGCACTTCGCTCAGCGGACGCCACTCGGCCATGCCCTTGATCCAGCCCATGTCGGCCGGGCGCGCTGTGCCCTCGGTGAGAAATGCCTTCACGGCGCCTTCGCTGAACGGGCCGGCCTGTCGGCCTTCGCGGATGATGAAAATATCCATGGTCTGGTGTGTGTTTTTGCCCGGCACCCTGAGGCTTGTCAGACTGGGCGGGATGCTGCGGAAAATTCAGTCTTGCGCGGGTCGCGCGGAATTTCCAGCGCCTAATTTTTCGGCCTCGGGCGCGGCGCGGTGTCCCGGTAATTGCGGACTTGGCCGTCGGCATAAAGGTAGTTCTTCTTGCTCGTGTAGGCGCCGCTGAGCCCGTGCACGCGCTCCACGTCGAAGCACACGACGATCTTCGAGAGCGGCATCGTGAACTGCCCGCGCCGCGTGAAAAGCTGCGGATCACCTCGGCCAGCGGCTTACCCGTCACTTCCACCGTCACGAGCCCCCAGCCCGACGAAATCCATTACGCGATACGAGCCAGAGCGAGGAGGAGTGTCGCGCCGACCAATATTTTTTGACGATTCATCGGCGATACAGCCCCGACCTGCGAAAAGTTGTGCCCCTATTTCCGCGCGCCGAGCCACTGCGCGAGGAACGCGCACAGCGCCGGCTTGTCCACGATTGAGATCGTGTCGCGTCCCGGCTCAATGAAGCCAAAGCCCGCACCCCACGCCACGCCGTTCACCACGCACGCATCCGTGCCGTTCCCGGAAATCTGCGCGCGCCCCTTCGCTTCTGCCGCCGCACGATCGCCGTCGAGTTCGTATTTCCAGCCGACGATTTTTGCCGTCGGAAAAATAGCGCGCAGCTCAAGCAGCAGCTTCAGCGCGGGCCTGAGCGTGAGGGTCACTTCGCCGGCGAGCGTCGGGATTTTTTTCCCGGCCAGCAGCGTGCCGTCGCCGGAGCGCGCAGACTGCACTTCGTAATCGCACAGCGCCGCCGCGTGCAGCACGACATCCGCGCCGCCCCCGCCGAGCTCGCGCAGCCGTGCGAACAGGTCGGCATTCGTCGCAAAAGCGATCACGCGCGCGGCACCGGGCTCGACGCGCGACACCGCACCCTCGCCTTTCAGGCACACGACGTCATGCCCCGCGCGCGACAGCTCCGCCGCGAGCAGCAGACCGAGTTCGCCGGTCGAGAAATTCGTGAGCCGACGCACACCGTCAATCGGCTCAAAGCTCGGCCCGCATGTCATGATCACTCGCATTTTTCCCACCCTACGCGGCACCGCGCGCGCGCTCAAGGCTTGCCGACACATCCGCACCGCGCACCATGCGCGGCATGGACCGAGCCACCGCCAGCAAAGAACTCCGCGACCACTGCAACACCGTCTCCCTCGCCGTGATGAAGATGCACCCGCTGCTCAACGCCCTCGGCGACGACGCGACAAAAGGCGAAATCGTGAAGGCGCTTTTTGAAATCACAAAGAACGTCGAGGTCGTGAAGAAGCAGACCATGCGGCTGGAAAAGCGCGACGACACGACCCTGCTGTGAGGCTTCGGAAGATGCGGGTGGACTCGGAAGCCGGTATGCTCCGTTCCCGTGAATGGTGACTGGTGAAAAGTGACTGGTGGCCGTTGTGGACTGTGAGTTTTTCGTGCGCATCGCGGAGCACGACCAGTCACTTTTCACCAGTCACCATTCACCACTCCTCCCCCTCGTTTCCGCATTGCGCTCGCGCACTCCTTCCGCCATTCGCCTGCCATGCAACTCGACGGACGCTCACTCATCGCCGGAAAACCCGCGCACGCCACTGACAAAACCTTTCACGCGATCTCGCCGAGCAACAGCGCGCGGCTCGAACCCGACTTTCACGAAGCCAGCGCCGCGGACGTGGATCTCGCGATGCGCCAGGCCGACGACGCCTTCGAGATTTTCCGGCAGATGCCTGCAAGCGCGCGTGCGGATTTTCTCGACGCGATCGCATCCGAGATCATGGCCGCAGGCGACGAACTGCTCCAGCGCGCGAGTGCCGAATCCGGCCTGCCGATCGAGCGCTTCCAAGGCGAACGCGCGCGCACCTGCGGCCAGTTCAAGACCTTCGCCGCGCTCATCCGCGAAGGCTCGTGGGTGGATGCGCGCATTGACACCGCGCTGCCCGATCGCCAGCCCATGCCGCGCCCCGACATCCGCCGTCATCTCGTTCCGCTCGGCCCGGTCGTCGTCCTCGGCGCGAGCAATTTCCCCCTCGCCTTTTCCACCGCGGGCGGCGACACGGCCTCGGCCCTCGCGGCGGGCTGCCCCGTCGTGGTGAAGGCGCACCCGGCGCATCCCGGCACCTCGGAAATCGTCGCGCGCGCCATCTATCGCGCGATGAAAACATGCCATGTTCCCGATGGCACATTCTCGCTGCTGCACGGCACCGGCGCGGAGGTCGCGCAGACGCTCGTGCGCCATCCGCTCACGCGCGCGCTCGGCTTCACCGGCTCGGAACGCGCAGGCCGCGCGCTCTTTGACGCCGCGGCGACACGCCCCGAGCCGATTCCCGTCTTCGCGGAAATGGGCAGCACGAATCCCCTCTTCATCCTGCCCGGCGCGCTGAAAAATCGCGCAGCCGCAATCGCGCAGGGATTGAAGGGCGCATTCACGATCGGCGTCGGCCAGTTCTGCACAAAGCCCGGCCTCGTGCTCGCGCTCGGCGGCGATGACTTCTCTGCGTTCATCGAGCAGTTCAGCGCGCAGGTCCGTGCCGCCGCACCCGGCACGATGCTCCACCGCGGCATCTGCGACGCATTCCACGCGGGCCTCGAACGCGTGAAAAAAATCCCCGGCGTGGTCGTGCTCGCCGAGTCCGACGCCGACGCCGATCCCGCAAAGACACAGGCCGATCCCGTCGCATTTGCAACGGACGTGGACACCTTCCTCCTGCACCGCGAATTGCGCGAAGAAATCTTCGGCCCCTACACATTGCTCATCTCCGCGCAGTCCGTCACGGAACTCGAAGCCGCCGCGCGCGCGCTCCCCGGCCAGCTCACCGCGACGCTGCACGCCGACGGCACGGACCTCGCCGATTTTTCCGACCTCCTCCGCATCCTCGATCGCAAGGCCGGCCGCGTGCTCGTGAACGGCTTCTCGCCCGGCGTCGAAGTCTGCCCCGCGATGCAGCACGGCGGCCCCTACCCCGCCACGACGGACGCGCGCTTCACGAGCGTCGGCACCGCCGCCATCTCGCGCTGGGCCCGCCCGCTCTGCCTGCAAGGCTTCCCCGAAAGCTCGCTCCCCGACACCCTGCGCAATGCAAACCCGCTCGGCATCCAGCGCACGGTCAATGGCACGCTCACGCGCGATCCCATCGCGGGCTGAACTTCCTTCCGCGGGCGCACTGCCGCCTACCAGCCCACGCGCCGGAGATGGGACACGCGATCAAAATGCGCGTCACGCGTGATCACAGGCAGGTCGTGTTGCCGCGCGAGGGCGGCGATCCACAGATCGTTTTCCGGAATGGGCGTGCGCGCCTTGCGGAGTTCCTCACGCACATCAGCGTAGTGCCGGGCGGTTTCACCGTTCACATCGAGCACGGTCACGGCGGATTCCACCTCCGCCAGCCACGCCTCCCGCGTCCTCCGGTCACGGGCTACGTTAATGCCGAAACGATACTCACCGAGCACAATCGCCGGGAGGAACAGCGGACGATCCGCAGGCAGCACAGCGAGCAGCGCGGCATCCCCGTCGCACCATGCGGAAATGGCGTTGGTGTCGAGAATCACTTCCAGCTCTCCCACTCCACACGGCCAAACTCTCCCTCGATGCGCCGCGCCACGCGCTGCGATTCTGCCTTGCTCACCTTCGGCGGCGGCACCGGCCAGCGTTTGCGACGGCCCTCGCCGGCGGCCACGACGCGCACACGCAGCTTCGCGGACAAATGCCGCAGCAGCTTCTGCTGTTCGCCCTGCGACAACTCGGCCACGGCATTTTCGATTTCAACAAGGGTGCTCATGCCGCGTGACAGTAAATGCAATCGCCCCCGGAACGCAAGCCGCCCTCACTTCTTCCCCGCCACGACGGACGCGCGCTTCACGAGCGTCGGCACCGCCGCCATCGCCAGATCGGCCCGCCCGCTCTGCCTGCAGGGCTTCCCCGAAAGCTCGCTCCCCGACGCCCTGCGAAATGCCAACCCGCTCGGCATCCAGCGCACGGTGAACGGCACCCTCACGCGCGATCCCGTCGCGTAAGTGCGCGCGCAAAAGACTGACGCGTCAAAATCACAGCGCCGGCGAGCGATCCTTCCGGATCGAGCACGCGGCTGGAAAAGCCTAAGTTCAAATCCGCCTTGCACTCCGCGTATCGCCGGTGCATGGCCTCTCGCGCGCACGCGCACACGCACGCGCGCCTGAGCGCGCGCGCCTGAGCGCGGGCGCCTGAGCGCGGGCGCCTGAGCGCGGGCGCCTGAGCGCGGGCGCACGCACGGACGCGCGCGCAGGCGCCCCCCCGCGGGCGCGCGCGCACATGCGCCCGCGCCCCGGGCGCGCGAGGCGGGAAGCGCGCCAGCGACAGCACACATGCCTCCCGTCCGCCGCTATCTGGACGCCGGTCTTCATCGGGACAGTGGCGCATCCGAGAAGACCAATCACGAAACATGGGACGGAACGTGGTGGCTTCATTTCGTCGGGAGGGCCCCACGTCCTGCCATCCGTCGGCGGCGTCTCACAGCAGTTCCCCCTGCTCCCCGCTCGCCTCGGCCTTCGCCTTTTTGAAATTCAGGTCCGGCTCGTAGTCGGGGTGCTCGGGGCGGGCGGTGCCGGCGAGGAGGGATTCGATGGTGAGGATTTGCAGGCGCGGGTATTTCTTCCCGCTGGCGCTTTCGTAAAAGCCGGCGGCGACGGCTTCGCTGCTCATGGCCTTGGTCGGCTCGGTGAGGGTGAGGAAGAGGCCGATCTCCGCCTTGTCCCGGGCGATGGTGGCGATGAGGTCCTTCACCATCGCGGGGCCGACGTTCTCGCCGCCTTTGACGCTGACGATGATCTTGCGGACTTCCTTCTTGTCGAGGTCGCGGAAAAACTTGAGGCCATCAATGCCGCCGTCCGCGCCTTTCTTTTTGCCTTGGAAGGGCTGCGCCTCGACGAGCGAGACGGCCCACCACTGGAATTGATACTTGTCGCGCGCGGCGAGGTCGCGGGCACTTTCGAGATCCTTGGGCGTGCCGTGGACCTCGAACTGGCAGCGTTTGCCGAAGGCGCTCTTGAGCCGCTTTTCGATGAGGGTGATGGCGAGGCAGGTGATGTCTATCCCGATCCACTTGCGCTTGTTTTTCTGCGCGGCGTGGACGGCTGTGCCGCAGCCGCAGAACGGATCGAGCACCACGTCGTTCGGATTGCTACTCGCAGTGATGATGCGCTCCAAAAGTGCGAGGGGCTTTTGCGTGGGGTAGCCGAGTGATTCCGGGCTGCCAGAAATGATGGGATTGAGGTCGTGCCAAAAAGTTTGCAGCGGAACTCCCGGCATTTCCGAGAGGTAATGCTTCAGCATCGGCATTCCTGTCGTGCGGTAGTAGATGAGGCCCTTCGTATCCATCTCACTCATGTTCTGTTTCGAGTAAGCCCAGTATCGTCCCTTGTAAGGCGTGACAACTCGACCGTCAGGCGCAGTCCATTCATAGGAGACATCGCCGCCCGGTTTGTTCGCGGTCATGTCCGAGACGCGGAACACCCCTTTCTCGTCGCTGTAGCGATAGTTCTGTTTGATGTAGCTCTCCGAATAGGAAGTGAACTGCGGATTCCACGTCCAAGTTTTTCCTTTCGTGTAGAAAAAAATCACGTCGTGATTCGCGCCGTAGCGGTTTGCGTCGTTGTGGCTGCTGCTTCGCCGCCAAGCGATTTCGCTGCGGAAGTTGATTTTCCCAAAGACGCCATCGAGCACGATCTTCAAATAATGCGAGGCGGTGGGGTCGCAGTGGAGGTAGAGCGAGCCGGTGGGCTTGAGGACGCGGTGGAGGGCGAGGAGGCGCGTGGCCATCATGACGAGATAGGCCGTCATGTCGTTGCGCCCGAGAAAGGAGACGAGGGCGTGCATCATCTGCGTCACGTCGGTGTTCGGCTGCCCGGCGAGGGAGGAGAGTTCGGCCTCGGCCTGGTCCGTCCAGTGCCAGGTGTCCTCGAAGGCTTCGATCTGCGCCTCGCTGGCGTGGCCCTTGGGGGACTTGAAGAGGAGGTTGTAGTCGCGCTTGGAATTAAAGGGCGGGTCGAGGTAGATGAGATCGACGCTCTCGGCGGCGATGCTGTCGCGCAGGACGTGGAGATTGTCGCCGTAGTAGAGGTGGTTCATCCGAGGGCGGTCTTAGCGCAGGGGGACCGGAAACTGGAAGGAGAAAGGACGCGCCCCTGCACCCTCGGATTTTGCAGAGAGCCCGCTTGCCACGCTGGCATCGCGCGCCCTATGGACTGCGGCCTTATGTTCAGTCACGTCGTCATCTTTTGGACCAAACCCGAAAACCCGAATGCCGCCGCGGAGCTTCTCGCGGGGGCGGAGAAATATCTGCGGCCGATTCCGGGCGTGCTCAGCTTCCACGTCGGCAAGATGGTGACGAGCCCCCGGCCCGTGGTGGAGCAGAGCTACCAGGTCGCGCTGAACCTGATTTTCGACACGAAGCAGCAGCAGGACGACTATCAGGTGCATCCGCTGCACATTGATTTTGTGGAGAAGGTCTTCAAGCCGTGCTGCGCGCGCGCGGTGATCTACGACTTCGAGTGATGCGAGGGTAAACCCGCGCACGCGCAGCCAAAACCAAAGCCGGGGCGGACGCGCGCTCCCTCTTATTTTTAATCTTAATCCTCGTCCGGGTCGCCGGGCTTCGCGGGGATTAAGATTAAGATCAGAATCCGGCCCGCCTTTCGTCGCACCCACTTTTCACGCATGAATCTCCCCTCCCCTGAAACCCTCGCGAAGTTGGCGCAGATCGTCCTCACGGACCTCGTCCTCGCCGGCGACAATGCACTCGTCATCGCGCTCGCGACCCGCTCGCTGCCGGCGAAGCAGCGCTTCTGGGGGCAGATCTTCGGCGCGGGCGGCGCGGTGGGATTGCGTGTGCTGTTCGTCTTTCTGATCACATGGCTGACGAGGATTCCGATCCTCCAGTTGCTCGCCGGCATCCTGCTGCTGTGGGTCGCGTGGAAGCTCGTGCGCCCGCAGGAGGAGGCGCTGGAAGCCGCCGCACACCCGGAGAAGGCACACCGGCACGCATCTTCGCTCTGGCACGCCGTGCGGATCATCATCATCGCCGACGTGGTCATGAGCCTGGACAACGTCATCGCCATCGCGGGTATCGCGAAGGAAGGCAGCGATTCGCCGCACGGCGAGATGGGGCTCGTGATCTTCGGCCTCCTGCTCTCGATCCCGCTCGTGATCTGCGGCAGCGCGCTCATCGCGAAGCTCATGGACCGCTTCCGCTGGGTGATCTGGCTCGGCGGCGGAGTGCTCGGCCACGTCGCGGGCAAGATCATCTTCCAGGATCCGCGCGTGCTCGGCTGGCTCGGTGTGCCCGCAAAGATCGGGATGTCCTCCGCGGAAACGGGCGCGCTGTTCGCCGCGGCCCCGCCGTGGGTGCGGGGAGTCGTGCTTGGCGTCCCGTGGATTTTTGCTGTGCTGCTTTTCGTTCTGGGAGCATGGTGGAGCTGTCATTCCCTGCCGCCTGAAAAAACTGGCGGCCCCCCGCAATAATGAGCGACGCACCCGACGCCAATCATCTCCCGCCCGCGGAGGAAGTGCTCGATCCGATCAGCGCGGATCTGCACTCGCTCATCGCCGTCGCAAACGGCGGCCCGCTCTCGGTCGCCGAGATCGAGCAGCACCTGAAGGAACGCGGCTACGCGCTGCTTGTGCTCTTTCTCGCCGCACCGTTTCTGATCCCAAACATCCCCGGCCTCTCCACCCCGTTCGGCATCGCGATCGGGCTGATCGGCATTGCGTTCATGCTCCGCCGCCGGCCGCGCCTGCCTGCATTCATCCTGCGGAAAAAGGTGGAGTTTGCGACGCTGCAAAAGGTGATCTCCTTTGCCGCGCGCCTCATGGCACGCCTCGAGCGCCACATGAAGCCGCGGATGAAAGTCCTCGTCGCAGGCCCGGTGATGACGAGCCTCTTCGGCCTCGGCATCGTGTCCGGCGGATTCTTCCTCGCACTCCCGCTGCCCATCCCGCTCACGAATACGCTCCCCGCATTTTCGATCCTCTTCCTCATCACCGGTCTCCTGTGCCGCGACGGGCTGATGATGCTCGCCGGGCACTTCATGGGCATCGCATCGTGGGCGTATCTCGGCATGTGGATCTACTTCGGTGCGCGCCTCCTCCCGTGGCTGCACGCGCGCTGGGATGCGCTGTGGAACTGGATGCGGCACTGGTTCTGAAAAATGACGTTTGCAATCGCCGCCGGAAGGTGGTTTACAAACTTCACCGATGAAACGCCTCCTCCTCGCCCTCTCAGTCGCTCTCATGGCCAGCCCCGCAATGGCTGACATTCAGGATCCGCCGATGCACGACCACGGTCCGGCCCGCAAGCTCGGCCGCGGGTGGGCCAATTTCCTCTACGGCTCCGCCGAGGTGTGGACTACCGTGCAGCGCACCAACGAACTCGAAGGCAATACCGCGGCGGCGACGTACGGAATCGTCAAGGGCTTTGGCCGCATGTTCGCCCGCATGGGCACGGGCGTGTATGAAATATTCACCTACCCCTTCCCTACGTACAAGCGCTCCTACCGCCCCAGCCTGCGCCCGAGTGTCCCGTGGGTGAATGGCGGCTACGACGAATTCCCGCCGGAGTTTGGCTTCCAGTCAAAGCGGCGCTACAACACCACGTCCGATCGTTACTAAAATCGGATAGCACTTTTCCACGAAGGCTTCCGTCGTCATCGGCGGAAGCCTTCGTTCTTTTTATGGCTGAAACTGTCGAACTCCAAATAACCGACGTCGCCTTTGGCGGCGCGGGCGTCGCGCGTCACGAAGGCCGGGTGTTCTTCGTCCCCTTCACTGCGCCCGGCGACACCGTGCGCGTGAAAGTGACGCGGACGCAGAAGAAATTTTCCGAGGCCTCACTCGTCTCGGTCGTCACGCCATCCGCCGATCGTGCGCAGCCGAAATGCGAATACTTCACCCGCTGCGGTGGCTGCTCGTACCAGCACATCGCCTATCCGCAGCAGCTCGAGCTGAAACAGCGGCAGGTCGAGCAGACGCTGAGGCGCGTCGGAAAATTTGCCGAAGTCCCGATGCGCCCGATCATCCCGGCGCCCGAGCCATACGCGTACCGCAACCGCATCCGCGTGCATGTAATGGACGGCCGAGCGGGATTTTTCGCGCACCGCTCGCACGAGCTGATCCCGATCACGCACTGCGCGATCGCGCGCGACGCGGTGAACGACTCGCTCCGCGATCTGCGCCGCACGTCCGTGCGCGATGGCGACTACACGCTCTTCGCGCGCGACCAGAACGAGTTCTTCGAGCAGACAAACGACGAGGTCGCCGCCGCGCTGCTCGCGCTCGTCGAACAGACCGTGCGCCGCGACCAGTCGCTGCTGCTCGATGCCTACGCGGGCGCGGGATTTTTCGCGCACCGCCTCGCGCCGCTCTTCACGCAGGTCATCGGCATCGAGGAAAACGAGCACGCCGTCGCGCGCGCGCGCGGCAGGGCTGCTGAAAACGAACGCCACCTCCTCGGCGACGTCTCGATGCTCCTCTCGGAAATTCTCACCATTCACCCGATGGATCGCACCACGGTGATCCTCGATCCGCCCGCGACCGGCATCGCGCCGCGCGTCGCGGAACTCCTCGCCGCCTCGCGTCCGTCGGAAATCCTCTACGTCTCCTGCAACCCCGCGACGCTCGCGCGCGATCTCGGCGAACTGCGTTCCACCTACCGCCTCGAATCCGTCACCCCGCTCGACATGTTCCCGCAGACCGCGGAGATCGAAGTCCTCGCAGTCCTGCGTGCGGTGTAAGGCGCATTGATTCGGGGCGCGCAATCGGAAGGCGACAGGAATGTCGCCGCTCCTTGGGCCTGCCCGCTCCGACGCGATCTCCTCTACGCAGGGTTTTCGAGAGTCTGCATAAATGGCGCTACCGCCGCGGCACCGCCTTCTTGGGAGCCTCCGCCCCCTTCACAGCAGGCGTGCCCTCCGCCGTCGAATCAAACGCGACATACGTGTTCATCGGCACCGCGGCGACGCTCACTGCGGGCTTCAGTTGCCGGTGCGCATTGATGAAATCCACAGGGCTGAGATACACCGTATCGTCATGCGGAAAACGGTGCTGCGCCATTCCCACACGGATGTCCTTGCGAATCTCAAGATGCAGATGCGCCGCATAAAGTCCGCCGCCCGTGCCGATCGTTCCGAGCTGTTGCCCCCGTTTCAGCACCTGGCCTTCTCGCACCAGAATCCGGTCGAGGTGGCCATAGAGCGAATCAATGAACTTCACCCTCCCTCCCTCCTCGAATGCATGACGCACGATGACCACATTTCCCCATCCATGCCCGAAATTCTGCGCAAACACGACGACGCCGTGTGCGATGGCCCACACCGGATCGCCAAGGTCCGTATTGCCGCCGCCCTTGCCATTCCAGTCTTCGCCGAGATGCCCGTTCGGACGGTAGCCGCGCGAGCGGTAATAGCCCTCCGAGTCCGGCTTCCCGACGGGGAAATCAAATCCGTCCGCAGCCAGCGTCGCCACGACATCGCCCGCGCACACGATGCGCGGCGACAGCGTGAGACAGAGGATGATGAGCAGGATTCGCATCGTGAAGACGCAGCTTAGGAAGCCGCCGCAGGGAAACGCAAAACCTCAATGCCATCCGCTCCAAGCGATCCCGATGAGAAGCGCAGCCGCGCCGATGCGGTACCAGCCGAAGCCGGTGAACGTGTGGCTCTGCACGTAGCGGAGCAGCCACTTCACCGAGACAAATGAGACGACGGCGGCGACGACAGAAGCGAGCGCAAGCACCGCCCAATTCTCATGCGGCGCCCCCGCGGCAGGATGATGGAGCGACTTGAAAATCTTCCACCCGCTCGCAGCCAGCATCGTCGGAATGCCGACGAGGAACGAAAACTCCGTAGCGGCAGGTCGCGCCGCTCCGAGCATCAGCGCAAAGATGATCGTCGTGCCGGAACGCGATGCACCTGGGAATGCCGCGGCGATGAGCTGCGCGAACCCCATCACAATCGCGACATTCCACGAGATTTGATCCGATCCTTTTTTTCCCCGGAGTAGCGTCTCGACACCGATGAACAGCACGCCGCCAATGAGCAGCGCCACAGCGACCGGCATCACGGCTTCCGGCAGCTTGAATCCTTTTTTCTCAAGGATGAATCCTCCGACGCACGTGATGAAAAACGAGACCGCGATTTTCGCCAGCAGCGCCTGGCTCGCGGGCTCGCGCCAGCGCGCCAGCATCTTCAGCCGCCCGGTGAAAAGCGGCAGCACCGCAAGCACGGCTCCCGCCTGGATCACGACGTTAAAAAGGTCACTCTGCCGTGGCAGCCAATGCTCCGCGATGAGCAGGTGCCCCGTGGACGAGACGGGGATGAATTCCGTGAGCCCCTCAATGACGCCGAGGATGATGGCGATGAGCCAAATGGACATGATGATGCCGTGGAGGTCGAAATTTCGTGCGCAGCGCCGTCCGCCGGATCAGACCGCGTTCTCCCCGCGTTCCTCGGTACGGATGCGGATCGCTTCCTCGATGTGCGTCACGAATATTTTTCCGTCGCCGATCTTGCCGGTCTTGGCAGACTTGATGATGGCCTTCACGGCCATGTCCACGCGGTCATCCGCGACGACGAGGTCGAATTTCACCTTCGGCAAAAAATCTACGGTGTACTCACTGCCGCGGTAAATTTCCGTGTGCCCCTTCTGGCGGCCGAAGCCCTTCACCTCGGTGACAGTCATGCCCTCGACTCCGATTTCAGCGAGCGCTTCCTTCACGTCCTCAAGTTTGAATGGCTTGATAATGGCTTCGATTTTTTTCATGCGGCCACAAGTCGTAAGGACGGGAACGCGCTTCCGCAAGCATTCCCTCGCGCACCCCGCGCCGCGGGTGTGATTCAGAGTGCTGCAAAAGTATGGGCGATGAGTGCTGGATGCGAGGCAACGCCATTGCCCAAAACTGAACACTGAGCACTGAGAACTGAGAACTTTCTTTTACTTCACCTCAGGGTTCGGCGTCGCGTCGCCGCTCACGAGCCCGAGCGCCCACTTGATGCCGCCGAGGATGTGCGCCTGATATTGCTTCGCCGTCTCCGGCGAATTCACGCGGTTCGGCAGCGCCGGGTCGTCATTCCACAGGTCCTCGCGATGCCCGAGGCTCGTGTAAAAAACGCGTCCCGTCCCCGCCATGCGGCACCAGCTCACCGCTGCGTACTCCGCCTTGTCCGGCTGCTGCGGCGGGTGCTTCAGGAACCAGATCACGTGCACCTTCGAGCGGTCGTGGCTCCCGTCCTTCATCTCGTACATCTCCTCCAGCTTGATGTCCCACTTGCTGCCGATGCCCGCATTCGCCGGATGCGAAGTGTCGCCCGCCACGAGATCCGCCGGCACCTGCTTGCCATGCGACTTGAACTCGCCCTGCAGCATCTCGCCATAGCCCTTGAACTGATGGAACGTGTCGCTCGCCGAGTGCATCCCCACGAACGCATGCCCGTCCTCGATCCACTTGATGAACCCCTCCTTGTCCGGCAGCGGCAGGTCGCCCGTCGTGTCCGCAAAAATCACGAGGTCAATTTTCTCCGCGCGCAGATGCTCCGGTGAAAGCGCCGCGAGGCTCTTCTTCACCGCCGCCTCGAATCCGTCCTTCGCCGCCTTCTCCTGCGTTACCAGCTCCGACGTCCACTTCGCATTTTCCGCCTCAAATTTTTTCATCTCCTCCGCCATGCGCTCCTTGTCCTTGTCGTTCGCATTCGCGACGAGATCCTTCGGCTTGCGCGGACGCTGCGGAATCTTCGGCGCGTCCGGCTGGCGGACAAATTCCACGATCTCAAACGCCCCGCTCTCCTTCGCGAGTTTCGGCAGCGTCTTCTCCGCCTCGGCAATCGCCGGCCCATGCCGGAACCCGGTCGTCACCGTGCAGACGACCACGCGCTTTTTCTCAGCGGCAAAAGACACACCGGCGAGACATGCGAGCGCAAACGTGAGGGCGAAGGAGTTTTTCATGGGATCGAATTAGGCGGATTGTCGGGATTTGGGATAGTGGAAATAAGTGCCTGCCCGGTGCGAACAGAGACCAGTGCGCGGCGAGCGGATAATCTGCAACGCTCGCACTTCCTTTGGGGGAAACTTCGCCCGTCCGTCCTCGTTGGCAACGCCCCCGGCGGATTCCCGCCTGCCGAAAGCCGGATATCCTTCCCGACGGAACGCACTTAATTCGCTGAGGCGGAGGCGCACCTTTTGTATGAAAGATTCTCACACGAACCCCATCCGTTATGAGCATTCTCATCGGCATCGCAGTGTTGTTCGGAATCATGTTCGCCATGTTTTCCGGAGTTGTGGGCGGAGACCTCTCCCCTCACGTCCACCCCCCGCCTGACCTTGCGCTCGCGGGAAAACATCACTCAGCCGAACACGAAGATCGACCTGTTACTCAGCGGCACGCACTTTGAGTCCGACAGCCAGATCCGGTTCGCGGCCTGGCATCTGCCGGACGGGCACGGATTCTACCACCACGATCGGGCGGAAAGCGCCCGGCTCTGCAAGCTCCGGAGTTCATACTTCGAGGACGTGGCGTTTGATCCTCCGATCAAGCTGACGGCCTTCGCTGGCGATGGCGAGCCGCACGACATTAAAATCATCGCCACTGACGACCACGGTCACACGGCGGAAGCATGGATCAGCGGGAAGGACTTCTACCGCCAGAGAGAGTCCGGAGTCGTCGCGTGAGCAGTTGAGAGTTCAATGACGCGCTGCGCGGGGATGCCCATGCCCCACAACCCTCACCTCTCAACTTTCCCCCGCAAGCATCCCCTCGACAAACTCACGGTTGTCGAAAAACGAAAAGTCCCCGAGCTTCTCACCTGTTCCGATGAAGCGCGTCGGGATGCCGAGTTCGTCGCGGATCGCCACGACCACGCCGCCTTTGCCCGAGCCGTCGAGCTTCGTGCAGATGATGCCGGTGAGCGTCGTCGCTGCGTGAAATTCGCGCGCCTGGCTGACTGCGTTCGACCCCGTCGTCGCGTCCACGACGAGCAGCGTCTCGTGTGGCGCGCAGGCATCGGTCTTTTGCAACACGCGCTTCACCTTGCCGAGTTCGGCCATGAGGTTGTGCTTCGTGTGCAGCCGGCCCGCGGTGTCGCAGATGATGAACTCGATGTTGTCCTTCTCCGCCTTTTGATACGCGTCGTGGCAGAGCGACGCCGGATCGGCGTTGTACTGCCCCTTGATGATCGGCACGCCGATGCGATCCGCCCACACGCCGAGCTGCTCGATGGCCGCCGCGCGAAACGTGTCCGCCGCGACGAGCAGCACGCTGTGCCCGCGCTTTTTCAAAAGTGCCGCGAGCTTCGCCGTGCTTGTGGTCTTGCCCGTGCCGTTCACGCCGACGACGAGGATCACCTTCGGCTTTGAGGGGTGGGGCCGCAGCGTCCAGTTGTCTGTCGGGAGAACCTTGATGATCTCCTCCCGCGCGACGTTCACGACGCTGTCCGCGGTCGGCGCGTCCTTGCTCACCTGGAGCGCCTTGATGATCCGCGTCGTCATGCCGATGCCGAGGTCCGCGCGGATGAGCGATTCCTCGAGTTCGTCCCAGTCCACCGTCTTACCGGTGAACTTGTTCCAGATTTTTTTGAGAAAGCCGAAGGCCATGTTTGTGAAATGCAGTCAGTGCTCAGTGCTCAGTGCTCAGACCGAGAAGCAAGTGTATCGGTGTGAATTTCTTCCGTAGCCGCCGACGGCAGGAGACGGGCTGACAAATCACGAATGCTCAAAAAAAACAGCGGGCGTCCAGTCTGAGCACTGAGCACTGAGCACTGAGCACTCATGTCCTCTTCCCCTCCCCGCGCGGCGCCGCTGCCTCGCGCAACGGACGCGTCAGTTCGCCTTTGATCTTGTCGAGCACGCCGTTGACGAAGCGGCTGCTGTCCTCGCCACCAAACTTCCGCGCGATCTCGATCGCCTCGTTGATGGCCACGACCGGCGGCGTCTCCATGCAGTGAAACATCTCGTAAATCGCGAGCCGGAGAATGTTGCGGTCCACTGCCGCGAGACGCGCGATGCCGAAGTTCTCGACGAATTTCACGATGCGCGCATCCACACCCGCGAGGTTCGCATTCACGCCCGTGATGAGACTCTCCGCGTATTCGCGCACCGATGCCTTCGCCTCGCGGAATGCCCAGAAATCCTTGCTGAGATCCGACGTGTGATCGCCGTGGATGTCCTGCTGGTAGAGAAATTGAACTGCCGCCTCCCGGCCTTCGCGTCGTTTGCTCATGAAAAATTTTACCGGTGTGTGGCGCGGATGCCGTCGAGGGTCTGCAACATGCGCACCGCGGCGCGTGCGGCTTCAGTGCCGCGGTTGATGGTGGTGCCGAGGCAGCGCTCCCGCGCCTGCTCCTCGGTCTGCGCGACGATGACTTCGTGCAGCACCGGCAGCTTCAGCCGGAGGGAAAGTTCGAGCAGCGCCTTCGTGACGGAGGTCGCGATGAGATCCGCGTGGCTCGTCTCGCCCTGCCAGAGAAGGCCGAATGCAAAAATCGCATCCACATTTCCCTGCTCGCCGACGGCCTGCACGCAGAGCGGGATCTCGAACGATCCCGGAACGCGGTGAACCTCGACGGTGGAACCCGGCGCGATGGCCGCGAGTTCTGCGCGCGTACCGACGATGAGGCCGTCCACAAATTCCGAATTGTAGATGCTCGCGACCACGGCGAAGCGCCTCGCATCGGCGAGCGGCTGTGGTCGGTCTGGCATGGCGATGGACATCGGGGCGCGGAGAGTAGCGGGGGATGCGGAGTGCGCAAGGGTGAGAGTGGGTGGTGAAAGGTGATAGGTGGCACCGCGCCTGAACTGGTCACCTATCACCTTTCACCACCCGGCCCCTCACTTCGTGGACTTCACCTCGATCACATCGTGCGGCGCGCTCTCGCGCTGGCCGGCGGCCGTGACGCGGATGAAACGCGCGGCTTTCCGCAGCGTGGGAAGATCGCGCGAGCCGAGGTAGCCGAGC
>Ga0194061_1000772_pt1 | contig 19497 bp, 22 predicted proteins | sample SepL2221m_MetaG_FD_163423 | JGI IMG/M metagenome (GOLD analysis project Ga0194061, IMG submission 163423) | Anoxic zone freshwater microbial communities from boreal shield lake in IISD Experimental Lakes Area, Ontario, Canada - Sep2016-L224-21m | ecosystem: Environmental > Aquatic > Freshwater >... | reverse complement strand
CCTCCACCCATCGCTGGGCGGAGGTGATCCACCGGCTTGAGGCCGGCGGCTCGATGCTGCCGGACACGCCGGAAAACCTGATGCAGATCATCGGCATCTACAAGGCCTATGCCGTGCCGATGGATTTCTACTGGCGGGATCTGCTCTACATCGCCGAGCGGGTGTTCCTCAATCCGCTGCCGGCCTTCAAGTATTTCCCCAGCCAGGAGTATCTCGATCTGCCCAACAGCTACGCCGGCGACCAATCAAAGCTGCGCATCTGGCGCGGCGGCGAGAAGGCCCACCCGGAGTTGTTGGAGTTCATGGCCAAGGGGGAAGCCGGCGCGATGCCGAAGCTGTTGCATCACCTCTGGCATGACCGCATCAACATGGAGTTTGCCGAGGCCTGCATGCAGGCCATGCTCTGGCACCAAGGCATGGGCGGCCGCTTCTATGACTACCTGGAAAGCGACGCCTACCGGGCCAACGCGGATCGGGCGATCAAGGCCTATTTCCGCGGCAACCCGTTGATGCTGGGTCTGTACAAACTGTTTCCTGAGATGTTCATGGAGCAGGTGAAGCAGATGAGCTATTACGCCAACCTCGGCCTGTTCTGGGAGGTGATGGCGCCGGTGTTCTTCGAGATGAGCGACATTTACGACGAAGGCGGTTTCAAGGGCGTGCCCGATGCGATGGACTTCCTGGTGAATGGCATTTTCGCCGTCGCTGGCCGGCCGATCTACCACCACGTCTATGTGGGCGATGAGTGCATTGAGGTGATTCCCAAATCCGAAGGTTTCACCTGGCTCTACGAGGCGGCGTTGCCCTATGTGGAGGCGGTGTTCTACCGCACAGCTCCCTTCCGTGGCACCAAGAGCTACAACGCCCAGGCAGGCCAGGTGCCCGCCGCCCAGGCCGACTTCCACTACGGCATTCTCTATGCCGATGTCTATCCGGTTGGCTCCGCGGGGATTCCACCCACCCTGCTGATGCAGGACATGCTGCATTTTCTGCCCCCGTATCTGGTGGATCTCTACCGCCAGCACAAGCGCGGCGCCGAGGATGAGCTGATCCAGCTGGGCATCACCTTCCAGCGCTCCATGTACAACGTCACCTCGGCGGTGATCCAGGCCCTCCGTTGCGCGCTCCTCTATCCGCTCGACGACACCGATCCCGAACACCTGCTGGCCAACCGCCGCTTCTTTGAGGCCCAGATGGATCGCTTCCTGCGCCCTGAGGCCCGCCTGGGCGCGATCCAGACCCAGGACTACCGCTAGGAATACCCCATGGCCAACATCATCGAAACCGCCAAGGGTGCCGGCTGCTTTGCCACCCTCCTCACCGCCGTGGAGGTGGCGGGTCTCACCGCAGCCCTGGAGAGCCCCGGTCCGTTCACCGTCTTCGCTCCCGTCGACGATGCCTTCGCCGCCCTGCCTCCCGGAACGGTGCAGACCCTGGTGGACAACGTGCCCCAGCTGGCCCGCATCCTCAAGTTCCACGTGCTCTCCGGTGCCTACACCCGCGAGCAGCTGATCGACCAGCCGGAATGGGAGAGCCTGGAGGGCGCTCCCGTGCCCATTCGGCGCGCCGACCCGTTCGAGGTGAAAAACGCCACCGTCGTGTCCGCCGACATCGTTTGCGACAACGGCATCGTGCACGTGATCGATCGGGTGATCCTGCCGGGATGAGTGCCCGAGTTGTTCGGCAACCGGACCGGCGTCGAAGAAGGCGGCGAATCGGACAACGACGGTTGCCGAAGGATCCCCTGCGCCTGCTCCTCTGGCGCACGAAACGGCTGCTGCTCTGGCTATGGCGGCAGGAGGGCAGCCCCGGTCAGCGCACGAGGGGGCTGGCGGCTGGGGTGTTCATTGGTTGTTTCCCCTTTTTCGGCCTCCAGACCGTCCTCGGTATCGCCTTGGCCAGCCTGGTGCGGGGCAACCACCTGCTGGCGGCGGCAGGCACCTGGATCAGCAACCCCTTCACCTCCTTACCCCTTTATTACCTCAACTACCACGTGGGCTCGGTGTTGCTCGGGCCCGGTCCCGGCTGGCCCGGTGCCGACCTGCTTTCCCATCCCGATCCGGTCTCCCTGGGCTGGTCATTCACCATCCGGTTAGCCCTTGGCTCGACGGTGGTCGGGGTGATCTGTGCCCTGGTCTGCGGTTCCCTGTTCTGGCAGTGGTTGTTGCATCAGGAGCGGTCTCGGCCTTTCGACCCGCCGCTCTGAAGTTGCCTGCAACAGGGGTTTTCCCCACTTCTTTTCCCACCACGTTTGCGTCTCGATGACCTACGTCTGGAGCCTGCTGGAGATTGTGATCAGCATCGCCCTGTTGTTCGCCGGGGCGGAGGTGTTTGTGGCGGGTTCCGTAGCCCTTCGCTCCTCTTCGGTATCCCCCAACTGGTGATCGGCCTCACGGTTGTGGCCCTGGGCACCAGCACTCCCGAGCTGTTCGTGAGCCTGCTCTCCACCCTCCAGGGCGGGGATGACCTGGCGGTGAGCAACGTGGTGGGCAGCAACATCTTCAACGTGTTGGTGGTGCTCGGCGCCAGTGCTTTGGTGGTGCCCCTGCGGGTACGTAGTCGCCTGGTGCGCCGCGATGTGCCCCTGCTGCTGGGAACCGTGATCAATTTGATCTGGGAGGTCCGCACCGCCAGCGAGGAATCCGATGCGGTGCTTCCCGAAGAGGAAGGGGAGGACCAGGGCCGCTCCACCACACCGGTGGCCGTGGCGAAGCTCGCCCTCGGATTGGTGTTGTTGGTGGTGGGTTCCCAATTGCTGGTGAAGGGGGCCACCGCCGTGGCCCTCACCCTGGGGGTGAGCCAGACCGTGATCGGCCTGACGATTGTGGCGGCGGGCACCTCCATGCCCGAACTGGTCACCTCCCTGGTGTCGGCCTACCGGGGCAAAGCGGACCTGGCCATCGGCAATGTGGTGGGCAGCAACCTGCTCAACCAGCTGGTGATCCTGGGGCTATGCGCCACGGTGTCCGGCAGCCGAGGGCTGGCGGTGGATCCGGTGATGGTCAGCCGTGATCTGCCGATCATGGTGGTCACGACCCTGGCCTGCTTGCCGATCTTCTGGACCGGCGGCGTGATCAGCCGCGCCGAGGGGTTCCTGTTGGTGGCCCTCTATGGCTTCTACCTGGCGGAGCAGATCCTGCTGGCCTCCATGCCCACCCTGGTGGATGAGTACCGGCTCCTGGTGCTGGTGGGGGTTCTTCCAGCGGTGCTGGTGTTCCTGGCTTGGGGGGTGCTGCGTTGGCGGCGTCAGCGGTCCCTGTCCACATCTTCTGTCACATGATCCCGAAGAGAACCTGGTCCCTTCTCCCCTGAGCTGCCGACTTCGCTTTAGGGGTGGTGGAAGTTTCCACCAGGGATGGTCACGCCGATGGGTGTCTCGACGGCTCAGTTGACGCAACCCGAGATGCTCCAGGAGAGCGGCCAGCGGGAAGTGTTCTGCGGCCTCACCTCCATTGTCTGGCTGCACCGCCGCATGCCCGACGCCTTCTTCCTGGTGGTGGGCTCCCGCACCTGTGCCCACCTGGTCCAGTCCGCCGCCGGCGTGATGATCTTCGCCGAGCCCCGTTTTGGCACGGCGATCCTGGGTGAGCGCGACCTGGCGGGCCTGGCGGATGCCAACGAGGAACTCGACCGTCTGGTGAAGGATCTCCTGGAACGCCGGCCCGAGATTCGCACTCTCTTCCTGGTGGGCTCCTGCCCCAGTGAGGTGATCAAGCTGGATCTGGCCAAGGCCGCCGAACGACTCTCCGCCCAGTTGCTGGGCCGGGTGCGGGTGTTGAACTACTCCGGCAGCGGCATCGAGACCACCTTCACCCAGGGGGAAGACAACGCCCTGCTGGCGATGTTGCCCCTGATGGGCAGCAGCGATGAGGAGCAGCTGCTCATCGTCGGCACCCTGGCCGATGCGGTGGAAGATCGCTTCCGCCTCCTCTTCGAGCGGATGGGCATTCCCTCGGTCCGCAGCCTGCCGCCGAGGCGTTCCACCGATCTGCCATCCGTGGGCAAGGGAACCCGGGTGCTGCTGGCCCAGCCCTTCTTGAGCGCCACGGCCAGGGCCCTGCAGCGCCGGGGAGCCACCCTGGTGCAGGCGCCCTATCCCTTCGGCGTCGAGGGCAGCCGGGACTGGATGGCGGAGGCCGCCAAGGCCTTCGGGGTGCCTTCAGCACGGGTTGCCGAGGTGCTTGATCCCTTGGTGGAGCGGGGCCGCGTGGCCCTCGAGCCCCATCGGCAGGTGCTGGCAGGCAAGCGATTGTTCCTGCTGCCTGACTCCCAGATGGAGATTCCCCTGGCCCGCTTCCTCAGTCGCGAATGCGGCATGGAGCTGGTGGAGGTGGGTACCCCCTACCTCGACCGCCTGCTGATGGCCGCCGATCTAGCCCTGCTTCCCGCCGGCACCCAACTCAGCGAGGGGCAGGACGTGGATCGGCAATTGGAGCGGGTACGGGCCGAGCGTCCCGATCTGGTCCTTTGCGGCCTGGGGCTGGCCAACCCCCTTGAGGCCGAAGGCATCGCCACCAAGTGGTCGATTGAACTGGTGTTCAGCCCGATCCACGGCTGCGACCAGGCCGGTGACCTGGCCGAACTCTTCGCCCGCCCCCTGCGGCGCCGCGCCCTTCTGCAGCTCTCCTGACGCACCCATGGAACTCACCCTCTGGACCTATGAAGGCCCCCCCCACGTGGGCGCCATGCGCATCGCCACCTCCATGGAGGGGGTGCATTACGTGCTCCACGCGCCCCAGGGCGACACCTATGCGGATCTGCTGTTCACGATGATCGAGCGGCGGGGAAGGCGGCCCCCCGTCACCTACACCACCTTCCAGGCCCGCGACCTGGGTGGCGACACCGCCGAGCTGGTGCAACGCTCGATCAGGGACGCGGTGGTTCGTTTCCGCCCGGAGGCCCTCTTGGTGGGGGAGAGCTGTACCGCTGAGTTGATCCAGGACCAGCCCGGCGCCCTGGCCGCCGGCATGGACCTGGGCGTGCCGATGGTGAATCTGGAATTGCCGGCGTACTCCAAGAAGGAGAACTGGGGGGCGGCCGAGACCTTCTACCAGTTGGTGCGCACCCTGCTGAAGAACCAGCTGCCACCGCCGGGAACCCCCAAACCCTCCCCCTCCCGCTGGCGTGGGGAGGGTCGCCGGCCCCGGGTCAACCTGCTGGGGCCCAGCCTGCTGGGCTTCCGCTGCCGCGACGATGTGCTGGAGATCACGCGCCTGTTGGGGGAGCACGGCATCGACGTGTCCGTGGTGGCGCCGCTAGGGGCCAGGCCCGCCGATCTGCTTCGCCTTCCCACCGCCGATGCCAACGTTTGCCTCTATCCGGAGGTGGCGGGGCCCGTCTGCAGCTGGCTGGAGCGCAGTTTCGGGTTGCCGGTGGTGCGCACGGTGCCGATCGGCATTGGGGCCACCGCCGACTTCCTGCGGGAACTGCATACCGTTCTCGACCTGGAACTGCCGCTGGACTTGCGGGCTGCCGAGGGCCAGCCCAGTGAGGCCGAACGGCGCTCCCGCCTGCCCTGGTACTCCCGCTCGGTCGATTCCACCTACCTCACCGGAAAGCGGGTGTTCATCTTTGCCGATGCCACCCATGCCATCGCCGCTGCCCGGATTGCGTCCCAGGAACTCGGTTTCCAGGTGGTGGGTCTGGGCAGCTACAGCCGCGAGCAGGCCCGTGAGGTGCGGGCCGCCGCTGCCGAACTCGGCCTGGAGGCCCTGATTACCGATGACTACCTGGTGGTGGAGAAGGCCATGGGTGAGGCGGCGGCCGAGTTGGTGCTCGGCACCCAGATGGAACGCCACAGCGCCAAGCGGCTGGGACTGCCTTGCGCGGTGATCAGCTCTCCGCTGCACGTTCAGGATGTGCCGGCCCGCTACTCCCCCCAAATGGGCTGGGAGGGTGCCAATGTGATCTTCGATGCCTGGGTGCACCCGTTGATGATGGGGCTGGAGGAGCATCTGATCGGGATGTTCCGGCACGACTTCGAGTTCGTCGACGGCCACCGCAGCCACCTGGGCGACGGTGCCCCCTCCAAGACGGTGTTGGTCGATCAGGCCATCGCCACGGCCCACCCTGTTCCAGTGCCAGCGCCGGTGCCTGGCGAGCCCAGTTGGACCCCGGACGGGGAGGCGGAGTTGTCAAAGATTCCATTCTTCGTGCGAGGTAAGGTGCGCAACAACACCGAAGCCTTCGCAAGGGAGCGTGGGGTCGCGTTGATCGATGCCGAAACCCTTTACGACGCCAAAGCTCACTTCAGTCGCTGATCCGTGAGGTACCGCCGATGTTTCGGTTTGCGTGTTCCGCTTACAGCCTGGATCTGGCTTGATCAGGCTGTTCCCTAACGAGTGATCTGCCGTCTTCCGGCCTTATTTCCCCATTCGTCACCCCATGACTTCCACACTCACTCCCCCTGCCAGCACGGGCCCCCTCAACCCCCGTGAAGACGGGGAAGGCAGCCTGCAGGTCCATCAGGAGGCCGGCATGGCCATCGGGGAAGGTGCCCTGGTGATCGCGGTTTATGGCAAGGGTGGCATTGGTAAATCCACCACTTCGTCGAATCTTTCCGCCGCCTTCTCGAAGCTCGGCAAACGGGTGCTGCAGATCGGCTGCGATCCCAAGCACGATTCCACGTTCACCCTCACCAAAAAGATGGTGCCCACGGTGATCGATATCCTCGAAACTGTGAATTTCCACACCGAGGAGCTGCGCCCTGAAGATTTCGTCTTTGAGGGCTTTAATGGAGTCATGTGCGTGGAGTCAGGCGGCCCTCCGGCCGGCACCGGCTGCGGTGGCTACGTGACCGGGCAGACGGTGAAATTGCTCAAGGAACATCACCTGCTCGAAGACACCGACGTGGTGATTTTCGATGTGCTGGGCGATGTGGTTTGCGGTGGCTTTGCCGCTCCCCTGCAGCACGCCGATTACTGTCTGATTGTCACGGCCAACGACTTCGATTCGATCTTTGCCATGAATCGGATCATGCAGGCTATCAATGCCAAGGCCAAGAATTACAAGGTGCGCTTGGGCGGCGTGATTGCCAATCGCTCCGAGGAGACCGACGAGATTGACAAGTTCAATGCCCGTACTGGCCTTCGCACCATGGCCCACTTCAAGACCGTGGACGCGATTCGTAAATCGCGCCTCAAGAAGTGCACCATCTTTGAGATGGAGAGCAGCCCAGAGGTGGATGCCGTGCAGCAGGAATACCTCAACCTGGCCAGCAAGATGCTCAACGACGTGGAACCTCTCGAAGCCGAGTCGCTCAAGGATCGGGAGATCTTCGACCTCCTGGGCTTCGATTAAGCGGCGCTTGCGGCCGTAGTTCCGGAGTGCCTGGGCCTCAGCCCAGGCCCACCAGCTTGCGGGAGAGATCCCAGGTGCGCCTTGCCGTTTCCGGATCGCTCGCCTTGTTCGAGAGCTCCTGTTTGAACTGCTTGCCTCCCTGTTTCTGGCGGTTGCCCCAGCTCCAGTGGGCGCCTGAGACGGCGAAGTCTGGATCCGCCACCACCTGGGCGACCCGATCACCAGCCAGGGCCTGGGTTACGTAGCCCCCAGTGATGTTTTTCTGGAACCAGGGGAAGATCTTCTGGAACAGCGGTGGCGTATTGCGAAACAGGGGCGTGTCGGCGACACAGCCGGGGTAGAGGGAGGTGAACACGATGCCGGTGGAGTCGTGCAGGCGGCGGTGCAGCTCCTGGGTGGTGATCATGTTGCAGAGCTTGCTGTCCTTGTAGGCCTTGCCGGGCTTGAACGGCTTGCCGTTGGCCATGGCGATCGGGGCCTTGAACCCCAGCTCAAACCCGGAGAGATCCCCCAGGTCGGCGGGCGCCGGAATGGGAATCTTGCCCCCCAACTCCTTGGAGTTGGCGGTCACCGTGCCCAGGATCACCACCCGGCGGGAGGGGTGCTTCGACTGCAGGAGGTCGGCGAGGAGCAACTGGACCAGCAGAAACTGCCCCAGGTGGTTCGTGGCCATCGAGAGCTCGTAGCCCTGGGGCGAGCGTTCCGGTTGCTTCAGCTGGGGTTTGTAGACCGCCGCATTGATCACCAGGGCATCGAGGGGGAAACCCAGGGAGGCCACCAGGGCCTCCACACCCAGTTGCACACTCTGGAGATCACCCAGGTCGATGCGCAGGTGGTGCAGGTGTTCGTCGGGGATGCCAAGGGTACGGGCGGCGGCGGCGGCCCGCACCGGATCCCGGTTGGCGGTGACCACGGTCCAGCCGCGATCTACCAGGGACTTGACCGCGTTGAGGCCCACACCAGAGGTGGTGCCCGTGATCAGGACCGCCCCTGGCGTGGCCGTGCTCGGGTGGGCCGGAGGGGGCGTGGCGGTCGTCGACTCAGCGGGCATGGCAACCGTGACGGTTCCGGGCGCCTCAACCTACGGACGGGCCCCCGCATTGCCAGCCCTGGCGGCGTGGCGCTCAACAGACGGAAATGGGCTCTTGGCCGCCTCCCACACCACCCGCAGCCGGTTGGGGGAGATCCATTGGTCCTGCTCCCGGATCAGTCGCTGCTCGCCGTCGGTGGCAAACAAGCTGTCAAAACGCTCCTGGGCTTTGTTGAGTTTGGCGTTCTGGATGTCGAGGATGGCCGAGAGTTCGCCGTTGCGATCCAGCCGCTCCTGGTAGGTGCCGGAAATGCGGCAGAGACTGACCAGGGCCACGCAGGAGACCCCGATCTTCACCGTGAGGCCGATCACGCTGCAGAGCAGTTCGCGCCGTTCGGTGTTGAGGCCGGTGGCCTGGAGCTGGCCGGCGGTGGAGAGGGGCCCGCGGCTGGCCAGTGCCAATTCGGTGCCTTGGGAGGGAGACACTGCGGACGATGCTCTGTGGGTCGCACGCTTCGCCGGTCGTGACGGGGTTGTGGTCAACGGGTGGCGGTGCGTTCAACCCCTGCCTTGTAGCAGAGGGGGCTCGGGCTGCCAAGGGCGGCAGGCGAATCAGGCCTTGTAGAGGCTCACGGCCAGCCGAATGGCGAGAACGCCGGCGTGGGCGGCGACCACGAGGGCGATCAGAATTTCGACCTGGCTGAGGGAAGAGACCATGACCCGGTGCGCATCGAAAATGTCGTGGCCATTCTCCTGGCCGCTGGACGCAGGTCCAGGTCCTGGTCAGCGGCTGTCACAGCTCTTGATGGCCGCCGCCGTTCTGGATCGCTGTGACAGCTTCTGAGGTTGGTGGCGTCGGCCCGGGCCAAAGCTCCTTAGGGTCCATCCGATCCCTTCGGCAGAGGATTTTGCCGGCTTCACCTCCCAGCACCATTCGGCTTGATCCAGCGGTGATCAACGGCCTCGACCTGGCGCCCCTGGCCCCCTGGGCGGCCCTGGCCCCCGCCGACCGGATCGGCTTCGGACCTTGTCTGGAGCTGGAGTTCGACTGGCCCCTGGCGGCGGAGGACCCCCGCGAGCGCTCGGAGGTGCCCGAGTTGCGGCTCTGGAGCCTGCGGGCGGACGCCATCCACCCCTGGCTGCCCCTCGTGTTGGAGCGCAGCGGCGGCCAGCTGGCCCGCCACGTGGCGATGCTGCTTCCCCACAGCTTCAGCCGCCATGAGGGCCTGAGCTTTGCGCCTGGGAGCCTCGATCTCTGGATCACCCACCGTCTGTTCCACCTCGACCACTGGGGATCCCGCCATGGCATCAGCTGCCGCGGCAACCTGGAGCAGATGGCTGCCGTGCTCGGCTACGAACTCGATCCCGCCTTCTGGGGCCGCCTCAGCTGAGGAAGGGGAGGGTGGACCCTCAGGCCAGCAGCAGTGTCAGGGCACGCCGACCGCTGTCCAGGGCCAGGAAAAGGGAAGTGATGCGCAGCAGGACGACCAGCCGATCTTCACTGACGCGATGGAGCCTTGCGGCTGACCACTGGGACGCCACCGCGGCCGTGCCCCCCATCAGCAGGGCCGTCGCCAGCTGACCACGGCCGTCGGCCAGGAAGGCGGGCGAGGCGGCGCTCGCTGAGCACAGCACCGCCAGGGTGCTCAAGCGGATGGCCAGGTGGACCGGCACCTGCAGCAACCGCACCATCAGGGGCACCATGACCAGGCCGCCGCCCACCCCGAGCATCCCCGTGGCGAAGCCGGCCACCAGTCCCACCGCCGCCAGAGCGGCCAACGGCAGCACCCGCTGGGGGTCCGTCTTGGGCAGGCCGTCCCTGGGCTGGATCGCAAAGGCCAAGACCAGGTACATCAGGGATTGCAGGCTCAGCAGTTGCCAGCCGCTGAGTGCCGCGCCCAGGTGGCTGAACAGCAGGCCGGTGACCAGGGCCCCGGCGCCGATGGCCGCGCCCGGTGCCAGCGGGATGCTGCGGTTGCGCAGGTGGGCCAAGGTGCCGGCCAAGGTGGTGGGCACGATTGCCAAGGTGCTGGTGGCCAGGGCCTGGTGCGCATCCAGGCCGAGGAGCAGCAGCAGGGGCGAGAACACAAGTCCACCGCCGATGCCCAGCAGTCCCGACAGCAGGCCGGCGAGGATGCCGAGGGGCAACAGAGGCAGCAGCTCCCAGGACATTGACCCCGCATCCCGGTTCGCCCGTGGCCCCAGCATCCCCCATCAAGCCTTCTCCCCCGCCGTGGCGTTGGATCCCCCCCCTGACGCTGCCGGGCGATCAGCAGATGGCCATCGACGATTGGTTGCTGGATGAGGTGGTGGACGGACGCAGCGGTCCGGTGTTGCGGCTCTACCGCTGGGCCCGCCCCACCCTTTCCCTGGGCTGGCACCAGCGCAGCCTGGAGCCCCACTGGTGCTCCCTCGGCGCCCAACGGGGCATCGATCTGGTGCGCAGGCCCTCTGGGGGCCGGGCCGTACTCCATGCCGGTTGCCTCACCTACGCGCTCCTCTGGCCGGATCCACCCGCAGGAGAGCGCAGCTCGCTCTACCAGCAGGCCTGTGGCTGGCTCCGGGCGGCCTTCGCTGAACTGGGTCTGCCGCTCCGCTTCGGCACGGCGGCCGTGAGCCATCAGCGCAGCAGCTGCTTCGCCACCAGCACGGCCGCCGATCTGGTCCACGCCGATGGGGCCAAGCGCATTGGCAGCGCCCAGCTCTGGCGGCGCGGCCAGCTGCTTCAGCACGGCAGCTTGATGCTGGAACCCCCAGGGGACCTCTGGCAGGAGGTGTTCGGCCAGGCCCCACCCGATCTACCCCCTTTGCCGGTGGAGCTCGAGGCCCTCGAATCGCTGCTGCGGCGAGCTGCGGCTGACCATCTGGCCGGCGGCCCGTTGGTGGAGCGGCCCCTGGCTGAGGCGGAATGGGCCCTGATCGAGGCGAGACGGGGCCGTTACCGCGTTGCTGGACCCTCACTCCCCTGAGGATCTTCAGCTCCAGTGGCACCGGTTTCGCCGCTGGCCACCATGGAGCGGGCCACCTGGCCCAGGCCCAGCCCGAGGGGATAGGCCCCCTGTTTGCGGGCGCTATCGACCAAGGCTTGGGGCAGCTTCAAGCCCATCTTCGCCAGCACCGCTTCGGAGAGGTCGGAGCGCTCCAGGGTGCCGCTGGGCAGGCCGGCGGCACTGAGCACCAGGAGCCGATCCACGTTGGGTTCCTCCAGTTGCAGGGCCGCCTGCCAGAGCGGGGCATCCTCCCGGATGCTGGCCAGGCTGGCCAGGGGCTTGAGGTGGTCGCCGATCCGCTCGCCATCCCACCGCTGCACCGGCAGAGCTTGCAGCGGTTCATCGTCGATCACCCCCTGCCAACGGCCCCGGTCGCACACCAACAGCCAATCGCCCTTGCCCTCCCCTTCGCTCACCCGCAGGCGGCTGAGATCCCGCAGAGTGGAGGTGACCTCCAGTACCCGGAAGCGGCGCTTGCTGGCCTCGCGCACCTTCAGATCCCGCAGGGTCTTCTGCAGGGCCAGCACCTGCAGCTGGTTGCGGGCCGCCCCGAGGCCGAACCAGCCCAGCAGGATCAGCCAGAAGCCGCCGATGCCGCCGCCCCGCAGCACCAAGATCGTGCCGAAGCCCACGGCCAGCAGGGAAAGGAAACGGCCGCAGCCTGCGGCCACCTGCACACCGCGGCGGTGGCTGCCGGTCCACTGCCAGACCAGGGCCTTGACCACCAGGCCGCCATCGAGGGGCAGCCCCGGCAGCAGGTTGAACAGCGCCAAATACAGATTCAGTAATGCGAGGTATTCGACCATTGCTCCCAGGTAGGGGGAGACATGCGTAAAAGCGTGGGTCGAGGCGAACAGACCGGCAGCCAGCAGCAGGCTGACCACCGGCCCCGCCACGGCCACCAGCAGAGACCCGAAGGGGGTGCTGGATTCCCGCTCGACCGTGGCCACTCCGCCCAGCAAGAACAAGGTGATGCTGCGCACCTTGATTCCCTGGCCCATGGCCACTAGCGAATGACCCAGTTCGTGGAGCAGAACTGATACGAAGACCAGCACCGAGGTCATGGATGCCATCGCCCAAAGGATCGCGTCACCTGCGGCTGCTGGAAACTTCTGGGCGAATACCCCCTGATTGCCGAGGGTAAACAGCGCCAGGATCAAGAACCAACTGGGGTGGATGCGCAGGGGAATCCCCCGGATCGTGAAGAGTTGCCAGCCTTCCCCCACGCGGTTTGCCCTCGGCGATGCCCCGCTTGAGCCGGGACGCTGATGGATCGATCCTAGAAAGATGGCTGACGCCCTCAATGTTCCGTGTTGCGCCCCAAGCTCAAGATCTGTGGCCTGCGGGATTGCGAACAGGCCGTGGCGATTGCCCGCCTGGGGGTGGATGCGATCGGTGTGATCGGCGTGGCCGGCACCCCCCGCTGGCTGGAGCCGGCGGCGAGGCCGGCCCTGTTCGAGGCCGTGGCGATGGCCCGGCCCGGGGTCGAAGGGGTGCTGGTGGTGGCGGACCCCAGCGAGGGGGAGATGGAGGAATTGCTGCCCGAGCGGGGCCATCGGGTGGTTCAGCTCCATGGGCAGGAGAGCCCGGAAACCTGCGCCGACCTGCGGCGGCGGCTGGGCTGCGCGGTCTGGAAGGCCCTGCGGGTGCGCTCCCAGGGAGATCTGGATCGGGCCCGTTCCTACGTCGGTGCCGTTGATGCCCTGGTGCTGGATGCCTGGGCGCCCGATCAGCTGGGGGGGACCGGCCGGGCACTTCCGATCGATTGGTTGCGGGGGTTTGGGGCGCCGATGCCCTGGTGGCTGGCCGGAGGGGTTTCGGCCCAGCGCATTCCCGCTCTGTTGGCGGAGCTCAGCCCCGCAGGACTGGATGTCTCCAGTTCCGTGGAGCACTCCCCTGGAGACAAGGATCTGGCCAAGGTGGCAGACCTGGTGGAGGCCCTACGACTGGGCAGTCAGCGCGGATCAGGCGAGGATCGGTTCTGATGCTCCCTTTCCCCTTGATGGTTTTCTTCCGCTCCGCCCTGGTGCTCGGCGCCACCGGCCTCACCCTGCTGGGGCCCGTCGCCCTGCCCGGCCGCAGCCAGGACATGCTCCCCGGCTGCCAGCTGGTGGAGGGAACGCTCCAATGCGTGCCCGGGCTCACCGCGGATCCCCAGCAGCAGATCCGCATCCTGCGCAAGGAGATCGCCCAGAAGCAGAACCTGGCGGCGGCGGTTCAGCAAACCGTGGATGGACTCAATGGTTTGGTCCTCTCGGGTCAGGCGGCCGAAGGAGGTCTTCTCTGGGCCAGCCTGCAGGCCACCTCCGTTGCCGGTATCCCCGCCAGCGCCTACCACTGGTATCGACTGGTGCCGGGGGCGAGCAACTGGACCCTCATTCCTGGAGCCACAGGGGCCAACTACGTTCCCTCCGCCGCCGACGTGGGCAATCAGTTGGTGGTGGTGCTGGTGGTGCCCCAGAACAACTCGATCAAGCGGGTGGCTTCTGCTCCCGTGGGCCCGGTGATGAAGGCCCCCTGATCAAGTACTCCTGTTGTGCCCCATCGGGCTCTGGGCGGATCTGGCCTCAGGTGGTCAGCAGGGCTTCCTGCTGACGCACCAGTTCAAAGAACTCCTGCTTCAAGCTGGGGTCGTGGCGGAAATCACCGCGCATCACCGAGTTGACCATGCTGGTTTGGGGCTCCTTGACCCCGCGCCATTTCATGCAGTAGTGCTGCGCCTTCACGAGGATCGCCAGGCCAAGCGGTTCGCAGAGCCGTTCGATTTCATCGGCCAGGATCATCACCGCCTCCTCCTGAATGTGGGGGCGTGAGAACACCCAGTCCGCCACCCGGGCAAACTTGGAGAGCCCGATGACCCGATCACCGGGTTTGATGCCGATCCAGCAGTTCCCCAGGATGGGTACCAAATGGTGGGAGCAGGCCGAGCGCACGCTGATGGGGCCGACGGTATAGATCTCGTCGAGTTTCTTGACGTTGGGGAAGCTGGCGATTTTGGGCTGTTTGTGATAGCGACCCTTGAATACCTCATGCAGGTACATGCGGGCTACGCGCTCGGCCGTTTCCTCGGTGTTGTGGTCGTTGTCGATGTCGATCACGAGGCTGCGCAGCAACTCGCGCACCTTGCCGGCCACTTCAAGCTCCAGCTGATCCAGTTCCCCCTCCTGGAGATGGTCCGCCACGTTGTCGTTGGCCAGGTAGGCCACACCGGCGGCGTCCAGACGTTGCCGGATGCGGAGGCTGATGGGTGCTGGTGGAGCACTGGGGGTGGACACCGTTTCGGGTGTGGTCGTCTTGATGGTTCTGCTGGACGGAAGGGTGGACGTCATGGGGTCAGAAAGTTCCGGTGGCGGGCATGAGGGTGATGTCTTCGACCACCTGGGAGGAGGGCTGCTGAGCCAGAAACAGCAGGGCTTCAGCCGCTTGATCTGCTGAAAGCATGGCACGCCGATCGAAGGAGGCTTGGACGGTTTTCGTCCCCCAGAGGGGGGTGTCGACCGATCCGAGGGTGAGGGTGCTCACCCGGATGCCGTGGCTGCGCTCCTCTTCCGCCAGGCACCGGCTGAAGGACTCAAGCGCGGCTTTCGTGGCGCAGTAGGCGCCCCAGGAGGGGAACGCCTTGCGAGCCGCGTGGCTGTTGACGTTGATGATCAGGCCTCCGCCATCGCCACGCAACCCGGGGAGAACCGCCTGGGTGACTTGAAACACACTGGTGAGATTCAGCTGCCACAACCACTGCCAATCCTCCAGAGGCATCGCAGCCAGCTCGCCGGTGTAGGCCGCACCGGCGTTGTTGATCAGCACCGAGGGGATCAGCCCCCGCTGGAGCAGTTCCGCCAGGGCCGGCGCCACCGCAGCTGGATCACTCAGATCAACGCTGGTGATTTCCACCCGCTGGCCCAGGGGAGCCAGGTTGGCCTTCAAGGCCTCCAGATCGGCTGTGGTGCGGGCCAGCAGGAGCAGATCCCAGCCGGCTTGGGCAAATCGTTGGGCGGCGCTGGCGCCGATGCCCCTGGATGCGCCCGTGATTAAAACGGCAGGCACGTTTTTCCCTGTTCGCAGTAAACGTTAAGCGCTGAAGAATGAATCCGCGGCCCCGAAATCACCGGCACCGGCTTCGATGAAGCGGCCCATGCGGCGGAACTTGGCGTAGCGATCCTGCAGCAGTTGGGATTCGCTGAGTTGCCCCAGTTCGGCCAGGTGGCGCAGCAGCGCCTTCTTGATGGCTTCCGCGGCCTCCAGGGGCGCCCAGTGGTTGCCGCCGGAGGGTTCAGGAATCACGTCGTCGATCACGCCCAGCTGCAGCAGATCAGCGGCGGTGATCTTGAGCGCGGCGGCCGCTGCTGGAGCCTTGGCCGCATCGCGCCAGAGGATCGAGGCACAGGCCTCGGGGCTCGCCACCGTGTAGACGCTGTGCTCAAACATCAGCAGCCGGTCGGCCACGCCGATGCCGAGGGCGCCGCCGGAGCCACCCTCGCCGATGACCGTGGCGATGATCGGCACCCGCAGGCGGAACATCTCCCGCAGGTTCACGGCAATGGCCTCCCCCTGGCCCTGCTCCTCCGCCAACACCCCGGCATAGGCGCCCGGCGTATCGATGAAGCTGAGGATCGGCAGGCGGAAACGATCCGCATGCTCCATCAGACGCAAGGCCTTGCGGTAGCCCCCTGGTGAGGCCATGCCGAAGTTGCGGGCGACGTTCTCCTTGGTGTCTCTCCCTTTCTGGTGGCCGATCAGGAGCACCGATTGGCTGCCGATCCTGCCGACGCCGCCGATCAGGGCCTGATCGTCAGAGCCGCGGCGGTCGCCGTGGAGCTCGTACCACTCATCGGTGATCAGCTGGATGAAGTCGAGGGTGCTGGGGCGCTGGGGGTGGCGGGCCACCTGGATCTTCTGGGCCGCCGTGAGGGCGCCGAAGATATCCTCCCTGCGGCGGGCCGCCAGGGTTTCCAACTGCAGCAGCTGCTGGCTGACGTCTACCTCGGAATCCTGGGCCAGCTGGCGGATCTGCTCGATCTGTTCCTCAAGCTCCACCAGGGGTTTCTCGAAGTCCAGCAGGGGGCGACGGGCCATGGCAGGGAGAGAACAGGAGGAACGGAGGGATCAGAGGGGCGTCAACGGACAGGGGCCGTCAGATGGGAGACCTCAGACGGTGGTCAGCTCACCCAGCTGGGCGGGTTGAAGACCCAGGGCGCGGAAGCCGTGGCGGAGGGAGGCCTCGCCGATGCGTTCCATGGTGGCCAGGCTGATGTTGTTGCGGCCCCAACTGAAGTTGGTGTGCAGCCCTTCGAAGTCGAGAAGCATCGCCTCAGCGAAACAGGCGAACAGCTGCCGTTGGGGTTTGTCCATCTCGGCCACCTCCATCATCTTCCAGCCGATGTCCTGCCAGAACTCGACGATGCCGCCCTTGAGCACATGCACGCCGCCGCCGGCCACCTTGGTGTCGAGGTTCTTCGGGTAGCCCCCATCGATCATCAGGCAAGGTTTGGGCAGCCTCTCGGCGTCGATGGCGAGGGTCTGGGGCAGGCTGGCCACCCAGACCACCACATCCGCTTGGCCCAGGGCCTCCTGCAGCTCAAGGATGCGGCCGCCTCCAAGTTCCTGTTGCAGATCGAGCAGGGGTTGGGCCTGGCGGGCCACCAGCAGCAGCTCGGCCACGCCGGTGCGGTGCCGCAGCCAGCGGCAGACGGCGCTGCCGATGTCCCCCGTGGCGCCCACCACGGCCACCTTCGCCTGGCTGAGGTCGATGCCCACCATCGGCGCGTTGGCTTCTACTTGCTGGCAGATCACCCAGGCGGTGTGGGTGTTACCCGTGGTGAACCGTTCCCACTGCAGGGTGGTGGAGCGGATCTGCTGGAACTGCAGCAGCTTGAAGTTCTCGAAGATGATCGAGGTGAAACCACCAAGGGCGGTGATGTCGAGCCCACTCTTCTGGGCCAGCTCCATGGCGTTGAGCACCTTGCGGCGGGCCGTCTTGAAGCGGCTCAACATCTCCGGCACGAAGCAGGAATCGATGTAGGACCCTTCGATCGTTGCCCCCGTGGCGCTGGTGACTTGGATGGTCTCCAGCAGCTGGGGTGGCGCACTGCACCACATGTCCAGGTCTCCGTCGGCGTATTCCTCGTAGCCGAGGGTCCGTGCCTTGAGGCGCGCCTCCTCGAAACTGCTGGAATGACCGATCAGACCGAACATGCGGACAGGCGTAACTGAACTCGTGCGAACCAGTGGAGCATGCGGGAGGCCCGGAGGTTCCGGAGGGCCCGTTCTGCACCCCAGTGCTCAGATCAGGGCCGCCGCCGCCATCCGGGCGATGTCCCGGGTGCTGAAGCCGATTGCCGTCAAAGCCTCCTGGTAGGCGATGAGGAAATCTTCGATGAGGTCTTCCTTGTCCATTTGCAGCACGGCGGCATCACCGGCCACCCGATCGAGCATGGTGCGCACCAGGGGCAGGTTGGCCCGGTTGGCCTGCTCCAGTTCCTCGCGGCTGGCCTCGAAGTTGGCCTTGAGCCACTCCTGGCCGTAATTGAGGTGGGTGTACTCGTCCTTGACGACCCCTTCGGTGATCTTGCGGGCAAAGGGATCGGCAACCGGGATATAGATGTGATAGGCCGCGATCGCGAACGCTTCGATCAGCAGGGCCTGGATCAGTAGGCACGTCACCACCTTGCCCTCCGCCAGGGCCTTCTGGAAATTGCCGTGAAGGGGGGAGAAGAATTCCTTGGCGAAGTCCATGTCCGCTTCCACCTTCAGGTTGCGGGCGCAGGCGGTGAAGCCCTTCATGTGCTTGAGCTCCATGCGGGCAAGCCGGGCCAGTTCCTCGGCCTGGTCGGGCAGCAGCCCCCCCAGGGAGATGTAGTTGTCGTGGGCCTCCTGCTCTCCCTCGATCACGATCGCGTTGATGCGGCTGTAGGCGTCCTTGTAGGAGGCGCTGCTGAAATCGGGCAGCTCTACGCCAGAAACCCCGAGGGAAGCGGTGGTGGCGGCCGCGTCGGATTCGAGGGTCGGCATGGCGTTCCTGTCATCGCAGATCAAGCATGAACTGTAGCGATGGCCTTTGCCGATCGCCTCGGGGGTCTGCCAGTTGGGCGACTTCACCCTGGCCGCTTTCCCGGTCCCGGTGGCCAGTCGCTGCGCAGCAGATCCTCCAACAGCTGCCTCCAGCCCCCCACCAGGGCCTCCTCCAGGGAGGCACCAAGGGCCGCCGAAGCCCCCCTGGCATCCCCCACCACGCCCGATCGCGACAGGTCCGCGGTCAGCCAGGCATCGGGCACGGCGCCTTCCAGGCTCCAGCCCGGCGGCGCTGGGGGCGCCTGGCCGTCCGCCGGGCGCTCGGGACCGACCACGGAGGGCTCCAGGTGCAGCATCAGGCTCGTTTCCGCCAGGCCCGCATGCAGGCCCTCAGAGCGCTCGGGCTCCGGCAGCTGGCTGGCCACGCCGGGGGGGCCGCTCCAGAGGAAGCAGGGCAGCACCGCCAGTTGGGGGTGCTGCGCCCGCAGTTGCCGCGCTGCCGTCTGCAGCAGACCGATCTGGCCGCCGTGGCCGTTGAGGAGCACCAACCGTTCAAAGCCTGTCCGGGCGAGATCCGCTCCCACCTGGGCCACCAGGGCCACCAGCAGATCCGCCGCCAGGCTCACGGTGCCCGGAAACGAGAGGTGTTCTGGTGAAAACCCAAACGGGGACAGGGGCAACCGCCAGATCGGCAGCTGGGGATCCAGCCGGGCCAGCACCGCATCGGTGAGGCGATCGACGAACAGGCCGTCCGTGCCCAGGGGCAGCTGGGGCCCGTGCTGCTCGAGGGCGCCCAGGGGCCAGATCACGGTGCTGCCAGCGCGGGCTGCGGCCCGTTGCACATCGGGCCAGGCCATGCGGGCCAGGGAGCGTTCCATCCCAGGGGGGCGTCTCTACAGTGAGAGGCTGTCACCTTTCCATGTTCATGGCCGGATCCGGCACCCCCGAGCCGCCTCAGCCGGCCCGTTCGCCCAGGCCCCTGCCGCCGAAGCTCAACCGACCTGGGGCCGGGTCCCCTTCGCGGCAGCCTTTGCAGGTGCTGCACATCAGCAAACGGGACGAACAATCGCTCCAGCCCGAGGGGGCAACCGAAGGCGCGGCTGAGGTGGCGGCCCCAGCCCCCCCCGCAGGTGAGCCCTCAGCGCAAGCCCCCAGCCCCAGGCCCACAAC
>Ga0194061_1000771_pt1 | contig 19546 bp, 14 predicted proteins | sample SepL2221m_MetaG_FD_163423 | JGI IMG/M metagenome (GOLD analysis project Ga0194061, IMG submission 163423) | Anoxic zone freshwater microbial communities from boreal shield lake in IISD Experimental Lakes Area, Ontario, Canada - Sep2016-L224-21m | ecosystem: Environmental > Aquatic > Freshwater >... | reverse complement strand
CAAGTAAGATAGCTAAACGCATAACACATTTATTTTTTTGGTGCATCATTATGATCTTCAAACCAAGAAGCATACTTTACATAATTATTGGAGATTCGATTAATTTCTCCTTGTATTAAATCCTGAGACACTTCTTTTACTTTTTTTGCCGGCACGCCTGCATAAATACTTCCTGCTTCTACGATAGTGCCTTCTAAAACTACTGCACCTGCAGCGATGATGGAATTGGAATGTACCACACATTCGTCCATCACAATAGCTCCCATCCCTATTAATACATTATCATGAATAGTACATCCATGCACCATGGCATTATGCCCAATGGATACATGATTGCCAATATTGGTTGGATGCTTTTGATAAGTGCAGTGAACAATGGCACCATCTTGAATATTAACCTTGTTCCCAATTTTAATATAGTTTACATCGCCACGGATAACTGCATTGAACCATACACTGCATTCATCGCCCATTACAACATCACCCACAATGGTAGCATTTGGAGCCACAAAACAGTCTTTACCAAATGCCGGGGATTTACCTTGTACTGGAAGAATAAGCGCCATATGGAATAATTTATTGTACAAAGCTAAAACATGCTAAGCTTTTTCCGTTGCTAATTTGCGAACTTTGTAATTTTATAGGAATTTATGCAATCGAACCGACAATTGTTTTTGAGTCATGTAGCCCAAACTTCCACCCAACCCATTGGTATTGAGATGGTAAAAGCATCTGGTATCCATTTATGGGATATCGATGGAAAATCTTACTTAGACATGATCTCTGGATTTAGTGTATGTAATATTGGACATAGTCATCCTAAAGTGGTAAAAGCGGTGCAAGACCAGGCCGCCGAATACATGCATTTGATCGTGTATGGCGAATTCATTGAATCGCCACAAACTACTTATTCGAAATATTTGACGGAACAATTACCGGAGTCTTTAAACTGTGTCTATTTTACCAATAGCGGTGCAGAAGCCACTGAAGGTGCGATGAAGTTGGCGAAAAGGGTAACAGGAAAATCAAAAATCATATCATTTAAAAATGCCTATCATGGGAGTACACAAGGTGCATTGAGTGTGATGGGTGATGAGTATTGGAGAAATGCATTCAGACCATTATTGCCCGATATTTTTCATGTAGATTTTAATGAGCAGTCTGCCATTGATGCAATAGATAAAAACACAGCCTGTGTTATCTTAGAAACAGTGCAAGCCGAGAGCGGTATCATCAAACCGAATCGAGAATGGTTAAAAGCATTGAGAAAAAAATGTGATGAGTTATGCGTGTTATTGATCTTTGATGAAATTCAGGCGGGCTTTGGAAGAACGGGTTCATTATTCGCATTTGAACAATATGAGGTTGTTCCAGATATTTTATTATTAGGAAAAGCATTAGGCGGAGGGATGCCGTTGGGCGCATTTATTGCTGATAAAAGATTAATGTCAACATTAACTTCGAATCCGGTTTTAGGACATATTACCACATTTGGTGGCCATCCCGTTTCTTGTGCAGCAGGTAAAGCGGCATTGGAAGTTTTGTTGGATGGAAAATATATGGACACTGTTTTTGCTAAAGAAAAAATACTGATCGATCTGATCAAGCATCCTGCCATTGTATCGAGCAGAACTGCCGGTTTATGGATGTCATTACAATTTGCTACGCCTGATTTGAATCAGTCTATTGTTCATCAATGTGTAAAAAATGGGTTGATCACTGATTGGTTTTTATTTGCACCAGATCGTTTGCGCATTGCACCACCACTGATCATAACTGAATCAGAACTCAAAGAAATGTGTGCGATTATTTTGAGGAGTATTGATGAAGTGATCAACAAATAATTTTAAGAAATTTGCATTCTGCAAAATCTACTATAAAGCTGCTCGTATACAGGAATGATCTTACTGATATCAAATAAACAAGCTTGTTGATAAGCAGCCTCTTTCATCTTTGTTAATCTTTCTTCATCGCGAAGCAGATCGATCGCGAAATCACTCATGGATTTGGTATCACCCACATTGGCCATAAAACCTGTGATACCTTGATTGTTGATCTCTGCCAGACCTCCTGCATTGGTGCTAATTACAACAGCTTTTGCTGCCATTGCTTCTAAAGCCGCCAAACCAAAACTTTCATATTCAGAAGGCAATAAAAATACATCGCTTACAGCTAGGATGTCTTCCATCTGTTCTTGTTTACCTAAGAATCTGATATCTTCTTCAATACCTAAAGCGCGTGCTTGTTCTTCTGCAGCATGGCGTTCTGGTCCATCACCTACCATTAATAATTTAGCAGGCATGGCTTTGCGCACATTTGCAAAAATGGTAATAACATCATCAATCCTTTTTACTTTTCTAAAGTTGGATGCATGCATCAATATTTTTTCGCCATGTGGAGCTATCACTTTTCTGAAAGCGTCGATAGGTTTTTTATTAAATCTTGCTACATCAACAAAATTGTAAATAACATCGATCTCCTTTGTGATGGCAAAATTCTTGAATGTTTCTTCTCTTAGGTTTTCCGATACTGCAGTGATGGCATCGCTTTCGTTAATCGAAAAAGTTACTACAGGTTCGTACATTTTATCTTTTCCTACCAGTGTGATATCTGTTCCGTGTAAAGTTGTAATTACTGGTATGCTTCTTCCGGTTTTTTGTTTCACAATCTGCTTTGCCATATATGCAGCAGAAGCGTGAGGGATGGCATAGTGAACATGCAACAGATCCAAATCGTGATTCATGATTACATCCACCATCGTACTTGCCAATGCAACTTCGTAAGGAGGATAATCGAATAAAGGGTAGGTTGGTACTCTTACTTCGTGATAAAATATATTGGTATTAAACGTGTTTAATCGAACGGGTTGTTGGTAGGTAATAAAATGAACTTCATGTCCCTCATCGGCTAATGCCTTGCCGAGTTCGGTTGCCAAAACGCCACTTCCACCAAATGTGGGGTAGCAAACAATACCTATACGCATAATTCGTAGTTTATACTTGTGATTCTAATAGCCTATTAGGGTGCAAGTAACAATTATTTCTCCGTTAATAAAACCCCGTTCATACCATATTGTTCAAACACAACAAATGGTTAACTTTAACCCTCAACCACTACTAACAAATGAAAAGACTAATTGCTGTGATAGCACTATTGCCTTTACTGGCTATTGCACAGGACCATGATTCTGTGATGATTAAAAAGTTTTCGGATGAAATCCTTAGAAATGGAACTGCATACGACCTTCTTTACCAATTAACGAAACAAGTAGGCGGACGATTAGCTGGTTCTCCTCAGTTTGCTAAAGCAGAACTTTGGGGAAAGGCAACATTAGAACATATCGGCCCTGACGAAGTAATTATGCAAGAATGCATGCTGCCACATTGGATTCGAGGCGGTGCAGACAAAGCAGTAATTACCGAATTAAACAAAAAGAAAGTTTCACGCAGCCTAGATGTTTTGGCTCTTGGAAATTCTATGGGTAGTGAAGGAAAAACAATCACTGCCGAAGTGCTGATGGTTGCTGACTTTGATGAACTAGAAAGAAGAAAAGATGAAGTAAAAGGTAAGATCGTTTATTATAATTATGGATTCAATCCTACCAATATTATGCCGTTTGTTTCCTATGGCGAAGTAGGTATGTATAGAAGATCAGGTCCTAGTCGCGCCGCCAAGTATGGCGCTGTTGCGGTTATGATTCGCTCATTAACTGAATCTACTGCCAATGATCCGCATACTGGTGCTATGGCTTATACTGAGGGCATTGCTAAAATCCCTGCGGTTGCTGTTGGACCAAGAGATGCAGATTATCTCTGGAGTATTAAAACTGCTTATAAAGTATCCTTGAAAACAAATGGAACATTTCTTCCAGATACTATCGGACATAATGTTATTGCGGTTTTGAAGGGCTCAGAATTTCCTGATGAAATCATTACTATTGGTGGGCACTTAGATAGCTGGGATGTGAACGAAGGCGCGCATGATGATGGTGCTGGTATTGTTCATACTATTGAAGTTTTAAGGGCCATGAAAGCCATTGGTTATACACCTAAACACACCATACACTTTGTATTATTTGCCAATGAAGAAAATGGTTTAAGAGGCGGTTCGAAATATGCAGAAAAAGCAAAAGCCAATAATGAGAAACACATCTTCGCATTAGAAAGTGATGAGGGTGGATTTACACCAAGAGGATTTGGCTTTTCATTTAAAGACAAATCAAAATTGGCCAAAGTTCAAGCCTGGTTACCGCTATTAAGACCTTATGGAACAGACCGGATGATAGAAGGTGGTGGGGGTGCTGATATTGGTCCTTTGGCGGGTGCATTTGGCACACCTATGTCTGGCTTTATTCCTGACCCCCAACGCTACTTCGATTTGCACCATGCCCGAAGCGATGTTTTCGAAAACGTGAATAAACGCGAGTTGCTTTTGGGAGCAGTAAATATGGCGGGTTTAATTTATCTTGTAGATCAAAAAGGACTATAAAAAAATTATATGAAAAAAATACTTTGGATTTTCACAGCAATTATACTTTTTGCATTTGTGATATTTTTCTATTGGCGATTCTATTTTGTGTATGCCGAAGGAACTAAAGCCGGACAATTAAATACATTCCAACAAAAGGGCGTTCTCTTTAAAACCTATGAAGGAAAAATTATTCAGAGTGGTTTTAAGGTAAATGTTGAAAGTAATTATTTTGAATTTAGCGTAACAAGCGAATCTGTAGCTAAAAAATTATTAGAAAACTCGGGTAAAGAATTAGAGCTGCACTATAAAAGATATTTTGGAAGTCTGCCTTGGCGTGGAACTGAAAGTTATATTGTGGATAGCATTTATAATATACAGGGGGCTAATATTCAGATGGAGATTAAGCCGAAATAGGATTCTTTGAGAATTATTGTTTTAAGAGAGTCACCACCCCATCTGTTCGCTCAGTCGCTCCAGCCACCCCTCCATCCCGAGTGCTCGGGATGGAGGGGAAACTATATTTTACCTTACTATATTTTACTTTACTATATTTTACTATATTTTACCCTACACTACTTACTCTAAAACTCTAATTACTTCTTACTATATCTTCTACTTTCAACATCTTCTACTTTCAACATCCTCAATTTACACTTACTACTTTTTAATTTTTAATTTTTACTTTTTAATTTTAATCTGCGTGCAATAGAAATATGGCCAATCTTTTATGTATATCAGGAATTTGCTGATTCCAGTGATGGACGTTTTTTGTTTGAATAGATTCTGCGGGTCCTGTAATATCAACTGCCATGCACAACAAAGAAGTTTCTTTGCATTGGGCTAGAATATCTTTTATCAATGAATTATTTCGATAAGGAGTTTCAATAAAGATCTGCGTACAATTTCTTTTGATCGAATCATTTTCTAATTCTTTGATTTTGTTTTTGCGGTCTAAGGAATCAATTGGCAAATATCCATGAAATTGAAAACACTGTCCATTCATACCACTAGCCATGAGTGCTAGAAGAATGGAACTGGGACCTACCAGTGGTTTAATTTGGATCCCAGCTTGTTGAGCAGCAGCAACTAAATGCTGACCAGGGTCTGCCACTCCAGGGCAACCTGCTTCACTTACAATTCCAATATTTTTCCCTGCTTTGAGATGTTGTAAAAATTCTTGCTTCACTATTTCTTCTGCTTTGTGTATGGCAAACCATTTGTAATCATCTATTACCATTTCTTTCCAAAGCTTTTTAAAGTAGCGTCTTGTTGTTTTTTCATTTTCAACAAAGAATACCTGACAATCTTTAATTGCGTCAAGAATATAAGTGGGAATAGTTTCCAAACTCTCTTCGTAAAGAACAGTGGGAATTAAATATACTTTGCCAATTGCCATTTTATTTTTCAGATTGCTTTAAAGGATACATGCTTAAAGTGGCTGCAACTACTGCATATGCGGGTGCCAGCACCCAACCAATAATAGGTAAAAAATGCAGTAAGTAAAATACAAGACCATTGCCTATTGCAAGACCTTTATGACTCGCTACATAATATATACTTTCTGCAGGAGATTTTTTGTGACGTTCCATACTATAGTCGAGCATAGAAAAACCATAATAGTAACATTCAATTAATACGGCTAAGACAGGTGTTAACCAACCCAATATTGGAATTAAACTCAATAACAATATAGATAGGGTGTAAACGGTTTGCCAGAGACTATTTCTGGCAGATAGTTTGATGCCCCGAATAATGTCTTTTAAGAGCTGTTTAAAATTGAAAGGAATATCTTTTCCTTCAATAATTGCTTCTGTTTTTTCGCTCAAATAGGCAAATACGGGCGCTCCAATAATGAGGAACAAATATTTGAAAAGCGAGAAATAGAATAATAAAAGGATCAGCCAAAGTAGTAAACTACCCATGGTAAAAATAAACCCTAAGAAGCTGCTGCTAAGTGTATCGAGCCAACTTTTTAATCCTGTTTTTAAACTTAGCCATTCAATAAACTGACTAGATGTGTGCATGAAATAATACATTCCAATTACAAAAAGCACAGAATAAATGATGCCTGGAATCAGGATCCATTTCCAAAGCTTATGCTTTTTAATAAAGCGGTGGGCCTGAAAATAGGCTTGTATAGCAATAATAATGTCTTTCAGCATGGGGAGAAATTTGTACTAAGTTAATTGATTAATTTCAACTATTAGATAACCCAATAGCTTGATGGAATTTTAATATTAATTGATTAAAAATGAACATAGTAAAAATATTGATGGGTCTTTGTATCTGCAGTTTCTTTTCAATTTCTCTGGAAGCTCAAAAAGACACGATTATAGTGTTCAAAGAAGCCGGAGTTCGTAAGCCCGAATTATATTTCAAAATAAATTCAAGGTATACAGCATTTCCGGATTCCGCTCGTTTGAATGGGCATGATTATGAAGGCAAGCATTTCGCATATAAAGACCATTATGATGATAGCGCGATTCAAATTCTTATACCCAAAAATTTTAATCCTAAAAAGCCATTGGAATTATTTATATGGTTCCATGGTTGGAATAATAATATCGATAGTGCAAATGGTTATTTTGGATTAACAGATCAGTTTGTCAGTGCTGGCAGAAATGCTATTTTTATTTTTCCTGAAGGCCCTAAGAATGCACCGGATAGTTATGGTGGTAAATTAGAAAGGCCTGAGATGTTTGTACTTTTCATTAATGATCTATTAAAAAAAATAGAATCCCACAATTTCATTCCTAAAAATAAAAAGTACACGATTAATGATTGTAAGATTACATTGGCAGGACATAGTGGCGCTTATAGAGTGATCAGTAAAATTATTCAGTACAATAAAATTGATGAACTTCTATTATTTGATGCCATGTATGGCGGTAATGATGCTTATCTAAAATGGATTGCTGAAAGTAAAAAACATCGATTTATTCAAATTTATACCAAGGATGGAGGAACTTTTGAAAATACAAACCTAATTATGAATCAATTGAAAGATTCATTGAAAGTTGATATTTTATCAGTGACTGAAAATGATTTGAAAATGGATCATTTACAAAGTAGTAAGCCCTTATTTATTTTTAGCGAAAATGGACACAATGAAGTAATTACTTGGAATTCGAATTTATTCCGTTTTTTACATCTTTGGAAGAAAGATGAGCAATGGCTTGAGTCAAAAGTTATAACGAAAGAAATCCGAAACTTAATGAATTGGAATAATTAGAATTTCGGACAATTCACTGGCTTGTCTGTAGATGGACGATTGATATAGATCAATGAAATTTCAATACCGCCTCTGTTGAGTGAGGCAGTCTTTAAAGAGGACGTATTATAATCATAGCTAACTCCTAATCGGAAATTATCGTATTCCAAACCCAGATATGGAATGATCGCATCATTGATCCGCATCCATGCACCTGCATATACGCTGGTTGGCTTAAATGCTGCAGGATCGGCTATAAATTGATAAGCTCCTCCAATCATGGTTTCACTGGCCCCACCCTGAAACATTTGTAATCCACTAATATGTATCAGACTGGTAGCGCTTACTGGAAAGTATCCTCCCGCACTCATCGTGGCACGCGGATTTAAATTATATGCGGCTCCTGTGAATTCCTGTTTTGGTCGGTTGATATGATACAAACTCAATCCAAAATAGAAATTATTTTTATCGCTAGTGCTCCCATTATAAAGAAAGCCAGCATTTAAATCGATATAATTTGTTTTCAACGTTGCATTATTAAATACTTCTGAAGTGATTCCAGTAAAACCAGCATTTGTTAATTGGTCTTCGAATTTTAATTGCGCTGTATTAATCAACATATTGGCATAAGTGGCCTGAAATCCAATCCCTATTTGATGATTACCTTCTTCATCCAAACCTTTGTGATAAGCTGTAGAGATAGAACCGTAATTGAATTTAACAGCACCATTGGCGCTATTGTCGTTATACCCTACAAAACCAACACCCCAGGTATCATTTGAGGCAATCGTTTTTTCAAGTATATGAAAATCTGCAGCTACAGTAGCCGTTGTAAAAGCATTATTAATAGTTGGCCATTGGTTACGGTAATTGCCCATTACGCGCAATGCGCCATCAAATTTTCCTGTAAATGCCGGATTTAATGTAAGCGGTGAAGAGAAAAACTGTGAAAAATGGGGATCTTGTGCCGAGGCCTGGCCCAGCAAAATCATGCATCCTACAAATAAAATATATTTGATTTTCTCCATCAATATTCGAATTTAATAGAAAGCAGTTTATAAGTACCCTCTGTTTTAAATATTGGGGGTGTATTAACTATTATATCCCAAAATCATTCTCACTAGGATTGAACTTTCATCCCAAAAGCCAAGTCTCCGGCATCACCTAACCCTGGTACAATATATCCTTTAGCCGTGATTTCATCATCAATATCACCGCACCAAATTTTAATATTTTCACCAGCTTCACGCCTGATGAACTCAATACCCACGGTACAAGCTATTGCAGATACTATGATAATTTGCTTTGGGTTGCCTTCTCTTTTAATATACTGGATGGTTTTTACCATAGAAGCACCTGTAGCCAGCATCGGATCGCTGATAATAACAACCCGGTCTTCCAATGAAGGACTGCTCATATATTGTAAGTTGATCTCGAAACTTCCATCGCGATGGTGTTTCCGATAAGCTGAAATAAAGGCATTGTCGGCTTTGTCGAAATAGTTCATCATGCCATGATGCAAGGGTACACCAGCTCTTAAAATGGTAGCCAAAACTGGCTGTTCTTCTAATACCTTACTCTCGTGAATGCCAAGTGGCGTAGGTATTTCAACTGTTTTCCAGGCAAGTTCCTTACTGATTTCATAAGCAGCAATTTCTCCAATACGTTCCAGGTTTCGACGGAAACGCATACGGTCTGCTTGTACATTTACATCCCTTAATTCAGACACCCAGTTACTAACCAGGCTATGTTGTTCACTTAGATTTACTATCATAGCATTTAGATAATTGCAGTTAATTTCGAGTTGTCAAAACTAAAATCAAACCACTGTAATAGAAAATTTATGTTTTATAGCACAATTGGTATCATGAGCGGGAGCAGTTTAGACGGTTTAGACATCGCTTTTACTGAGTTTGAGGAAATTGGGGGTGCCTGGACTTACCGAATACCTGCAAGTGCCTGTTATGCCTATTCTGAGGAGTGGACTAACCGCTTGAAAAATGCGGTGAATTTATCTGCTTATGAATATTTGCTACTTCATAGTGCCTATGGAAAATATATAGGGGAACAGGTAAATCGTTTTATTGAGGAATTCGGGCTGCATCATCGGGTTCAAATTATTGCTTCACATGGACACACCAGTTTTCATGCACCAAATTTGGGTATGACTGGGCAATTGGGAGATGGTGCAACTATTGCTGCTGTTACCGGAATAAATGTAGTGTGTGATTTAAGAGCGATGGATGTGGCATTGGGTGGACAAGGTGCACCGATTGTGCCGATGGGTGAAAAATTATTGTGGTCTGATTTTGCATACTTATTAAATATTGGGGGCATAGCAAATATTTCTGCGAATAGAAAAGAAGGATCTGTGGCTTTTGATATTTGCGCCGCTAATCGTGTTTTGAATTTGTTGTGTAATGAATTGGGAATGGAATACGATGCGGGTGGGGCCATAGCTGCATCAGGAAATATTAATACAGAACTTTTAACTGCACTGAATAATTTGCAATACTATCAACAACCTTATCCAAAATCATTAGCAAATAATTTTGGAACTGACTTAGTGTATCCCATGGTAAATAATGCTTCCATTTCTGTACCTGACGCATTGAGAACTTATATAGAACATATTTCCATGCAAGTGGGTTACGCTATTAATTTATTGCATAAAGAAAAGCCTTTAGCGAATTCCAAATTATTGATTACAGGAGGCGGGGCGCATAATATTTTTTTGGTGAAAAGAATTGCCACTTTAATAGGTGGATATGGGGTTGAAGTAATTGTGCCGGACAAACAATTAGTGGATTATAAAGAAGCCATCGTTATGGCCTTATTAGGAGTATTGCGCTGGCGCGAAGAGAACACTGTATTGCATACTGTTACAGGTGCTACAAGAAGTAGCATTGGTGGCGCTGTATGGATTGGTCAGGATGCTTAATTATTCTATCGGTAAAAAAGAAAAACTATCCCCGTCGAATAAGCCTTTGTCACTTAATTTTAAATGAGGAATTACCAGCAATGCCATAAAGCTTAAAGTCATGAAAGGTGCTTGCAGTCTGCTTCCCAGACCCTTTGCCATGGCATCGATTGCAGTATATGCTGCTGCAACTTCATAACCATCTTTGATACTCATTAAGCCAGCAACAGGTAAACTGAGAACCAATTCTTTTTCCCCAGCTACACAGCTTACGCCCCCTCTTTCTTCAATCACTAAATTGATGGCTTGTGCAAGGCTTTCATCATCGGTGCCCACTGCAACTATATTATGACTATCATGTGCCACAGAAGAAGCGATAGCACCTTTTTTGAAACCAAAATTCTTAATAAAACATTTTGCGATTGGAGCTGTGTGATATCTATTTACGACCACCATTTTTAATTGGTCTTTCGAAGTATCACTAATGAAATTATTATTTTCAATAGTAGGACTCATCCAAATTTTATTCGTGATAAGTTGTCCGTCGAGTGCTTCCATCACTGCAATATTTCCATCGCTTGTTGGGTAAGTGCCTACAGGGATACTTAAATCTATCGCACTGATTTTTTCGCAAACAAATTGATTGATGGGGACTTCAACAACTGATTTTATAAAGCTCTTTCCATTCTCTGCCACAAGCTCTCCTTTGATATAAGTTTTATTGATCTTGAATTCGGTTAAGGAATCAGTTACAATAAAATCTGCGTCATCACCTTCATAGAGTAATCCCACATCTAGTTTATAATGCAAAACAGGATTCACACATGCTGCTTTTAAAACAGAGAATAGATCAATTCCTTTTGCAATGGCACGAGCACAGAGTTGGTTGATATGGCCTGCTTCTAAACTATCAGGATGTTTATCATCACTGCAGAATAAAATCATGTTGGGGTAATCTTCCAGCAATTCGATGAGTGCCTCAAAATTCTTTGCAGCACTTCCTTCTCGAATAATAATTTTCATGCCGTACTCGAGTTTGTCGAGGGCTTCTTCTGCGGTAAAACATTCATGATCGGTGGAAATACCCGCCTCGATATAAGTCTTTGCAGTTTCGCCTCTTAGTCCTGGGGCATGACCGTCAATAGGTTTACCCAATGCATGCGCATAACGAAGCTTTTGCATTACTTCGGGGTCTTTGAATAATACACCAGGAAAATTCATCATTTCGCTGAGGTATTTGATTTCATCTTTCTCTAATAGTTTTTTTACGTCTTCTGCATTCAGCACAGCACCAGCTGTTTCAAAAATAGTGGCAGGAACACAACTGGGCGCCCCGAAATTAAATTTGAAAGGAACTTTATTTCCATTGTTGATCATGAATTCAACACCTTCCAATCCGCATACATTGGCGATCTCATGCGGATCGCTCACAGTGGCAACCGTTCCATGAACTACGGCAAGCCTGGCAAACTCACTTGGGATGAGCATACTGCTTTCAATATGCACATGGCTATCTACAAAACCAGGTAAAATAAAGTTGTTGGCTGGCTTTTCGGTATTTCCTGTTGGTACAATTGTTTTGATCTTTCCATCTACTACTTCAATAGTGGCTTCATAAATAGATTTATGGAGGATGTCAACGATGTTCCCAGTTATTGTAAAGCTTTGTTGAATCATGATTAAGTTGTGCTAATTTTGAGCTCATTATTGATCTCAAATATTAAGTATGAAATCCTTATTTAGTTTTCTGATTTGCGGACTTCTTTTAACGAATGTTATTTCCGCTCAGAATGAGTCCAAAGTTCCATCAAAAAATACAGAAACACAAAAAGGAATCTTTCGCCAGGAATATTATAATCGTGATATCAGGAAATTTATTTATGAACCATCTGGGTATCAAAAAAATGATAAAATCACTAATGCAGTAGTAGAGAAGCCCATTAGTATAGAAACAAAAGGAACTAATATATTAAAGGGAATTGCGACTTTGCTTTATGCACAAGGATCTGATAAGCATATTTCGATTTCTGTTTTGCCAGATACAAATGGGTTTCGAGGGTTTCGAATTAATTTAGAAGAAGGTGAAAAAATATACGGAGGCGGTGAAAGAGCATTGCCATTGAATAGAAGAGGCTATCGATTTAATTTATATAACAACCCTTGGTATGGGTATAGTGAAGGCGCTGATAATTTAAATTTCTCAGTTCCATTCTTTACTTCTTCAAAAGGATATGGATTATTTTTCGACAATGGCTCAAAAGGCTATGCGGATATTGGCAAATCAAATCCTTCTGTTTTTGAAGTTGGATTTTTGAGTGGAGAAATAAATGTGTATGTGATTTTTGGAGAAACCTATCAAGAGATTTTAACTTCTTATCAAAAGCTAACAGGGGTTCAACCCATGCCTCCTAAATGGGCCATGGGAAATTTCATGAGCAGATTTGGTTACACCAGCGAAATGCAGACCAAAGAAATTGCAGCCAAAATGCGGTCAGAAAAAATTCCTTTTGATGCAGTGATTTTCGATTTGTTTTGGTTTGGAGATAGCATTAAAAACACATTGGGTAATATTGATTGGGTGAATAAAGCAAAATGGCCTAACCCAAAACAGATGATTACAGATTTGAAAAAAGACAATCTGAATTCCATCTTAATAACAGAACCATTTTTCTTGAAAGGAACAAAGTCTTATCCTTTTGCCGAACAGTATCTCGCAAAAGACAGTGTGGGTAAGGCATATCAACTGCAAGACTTTTATTTTGGCAAGGGAGGACTGTTAGATATTTTTAGAAAGGATGCTGGTAATTGGTTATGGAACTACCATTATAAAAAACAAATTGCAAATGGTGTAGCGGGTTGGTGGACCGATTTGGGTGAGCCGGAAAAACATCCTTCTGATATGTTGCACAATTTAAAAGACCTCGGTGTGAATAGAATGATGCAAGCAGATGAAGTGCATAATTTGTACGGACATTATTGGAATAAAATGTTGTTTGATAATTATGCAAAAGAATTTCCCAACACGAGATTGTTTCATTTGAATCGTTCTGGATTTTCGGGAAGTCAGCGTTATAGTATTTTCCCATGGACAGGCGATATTAGTAGAAGCTGGAGCGGTTTGCGGGCACAATTACCAAATGTTCTTGGTATGAGTATGAGTGGTATTCCATATATACATAGCGACGCAGGAGGTTTTGCAATGGGAGAGGGTGATCCGGAATTGTATTTAAGGTGGTTGCAATTTTCTTTATTTACACCTATCTTTCGTCCACATGGAACTGCTTTGTATGAAGTAGACCCGAAAGCTTTTAGTTATCCGAGTGAGCCTGCATTGGCAGATAAATCGGTTTTAGAGTATGTAAAAAAAATAGTAGATCAACGATATCAGTTATTGCCTTACAATTATACATTGGCTTATCGACAAGCTGCATTTGGTGAGCCTTTAATTAAACCATTGTATTATCAATATCAAAACGACAGTTCGGCGGTTAAAATAGGCGATCAATTTATATGGGGCGATGCTTTTATGATTGCACCAGTAATAGTAAAGGGACAGAAGTTTAAAGAAGTTTATTTGCCTGAAGGGAAATGGTATGATTTTAATGCACATCAATTTTATGCGGGTAAGCAAATTATTTTTTTAAGCACAGAAGATTTTAAGTATCCGGTATTAGTGAAAGCAGGAAGTTTTATTCCGCAATATTCATATCGCGTAAAGAATACGATTGAACAGAAAGATGGGATTATTTCAGTGTTATATGTTCCTTCTGAAAACGCTAGTAGTTATCAATTGTATTTGGATGATGGGGTTTCGAAGAATGCAATTATTAGTCATCAATATGAGTTAATAGATTTTAAAACAAAGGGAAGAACTCCCCACTCATTAGAAATTATCATTGCATCGAATGGCGGCAAATTTGTTGGGAAACCTACAAAAGAAAAAATCGGTTTTCAAATTCCTGGTGTTGATCAAAAGCCCCTACAGATTACTATCAATGATCAATCTGTTATAATCCTTGACGCTACAGATACAAGGGGAATTAGCACTGGCGAGCAAGCTATTTGGAATTTAGGAAAGCAGCATGAATTGTTGCTACCAGTAGCTTTCAACGGGAAGACAACAAAAATTTCAATCAATTGGTAAACCACTTATCATTTCCAAACTTCAAATTAAGTTTAGTGTACTAACTTAATAGTCCAATTCTAAAAAAATGAGAAAATACGCCCTCCTGCTTGCAACTGCGAGTATGTTACTTTTTTCTGCTATGGCGCAGAAGAAAAATGTAAAAGCAACTACTGCACCTGCTGTAGAATCGAATACCGATTCTATTTTGTTTTCAAAAGTAAAATACCGTTCAATAGGACCCTTTAGAGGTGGCCGAAGTGGTGCAGTTACTGGTAGTTATAAAAATAAAATGAACTTCTATTTTGGAAGTACTGGTGGTGGTGTTTGGAAAACTACAGATGGAGGAAGTAACTGGAAAAATATTACAGATAAATATTTTGGAGGTACCATTGGTTCTGTGGCAGTAGCGCAAAGTGATGAATCAATCATATATGTTGGCGAAGGAGAGAACACCATGCGAGGCAATGTGGCCGAGGGATTGGGTGGTATGTGGCGTTCCAATGATGGTGGCAGAACCTGGAATAATTTAGGTTTGAAAGAAGGTAGACATATTACACGAATCATTATCGATCCAAAGGATCCAAACACAGTTGTAGTAGGTGTGATGGGGCATTTATTTGGATCAAACGATGAACGTGGTGTATATAAAACATCTGATGGTGGAAAAACATGGAAGCGTACTTTGTTCGCAAATAGTTTAACTGGCTGCTCTGATTTGGTGAGCGAACCCGGTAATCCATCTGTAATGTATGCAGGTATGTGGCATGTGATCAGAACTCCCTATAGTATGGAAAGTGGTGGAGATGGATCTGGAATCTATAAATCAATTGATGCTGGGGAAACATGGAAAAATATTTCTACCAATAAAGGATTTCCTAAAGGTATTTGGGGTATAGTAGGAGTAGCAATTGCTCCGTCCAATACCGACAAAATTTTCGCTTTAGTTGAAAATGCAAATGGCGGTTTATTTGTAAGTAATGATGGCGGCGAAACCTGGACATTGCAGTGCAGTGATAATAATATTCGTCAGCGTGCTTGGTACTATTCTAAAGTTTATGTAGATCCAAAGAATGAAAATTTGGTCTATTGTCCGAATGTTGAATTCATGCGTAGTAGAGATGGAGGTAAAACTTTTGCTTCAGTAAATACACCACATGGTGATCACCATGATCTATGGATCGATCCAGAGGATGGAAACAGAATGATTGTGGCTGATGATGGCGGTGCTCAGATCAGTTATGATGCTGCCAATAACTGGAGCAGTTTAATGAACCAACCAACTGCACAGATCTATCGTGTTTCAACTGATAATGCCTTCCCTTATCATATTTTGGGTGCTCAGCAGGATAATAGTACAATTCGAATTAAGAGTAGAACAAGTGGAGCAGGAATTTCAGAAAGAGATTGGGAAAGCACGGCTGGTGCAGAGAGTGGTTATGTGGTGGCTGACCCTTTAAACCCTGATGTTGTGTATGGAGGAAACTATGGTGGGTACCTTTCTCGGTTAGACCATAAAACAGGAGAGAACAGAGCGATCAATGTATGGCCAGATAATCCAATGGGAGCTGGTGCTGATGTTCAGAAATATCGTTTCCAGTGGAATTTTCCTTTCTTCTTTTCTCCGCATAATCCAAAGCGTTTATATGCAGGGGGCAACCATTTATTTGTAACTGAAAATGAGGGACAAAGCTGGGAAACAATTAGTCCGGATTTGACCACGAATGATAAAGCAAAACAAATTTCCAGTGGTGGTCCGATTACAAAAGACAATACTTCTGTTGAATATTATTGTACCATTTTCACAGGTACAGAATCTGGTTTAGAAAAAGATTTATTATGGATTGGTAGTGATGATGGGGTGTTGAGTATGAGTAAGGATGCAGGTAAAAATTGGGAGAATGTAACACCACCTGCTGCTGGTAAATGGATGATGTGGAATTGCATTGAAACAGATCCATTTAAAAAAGGTACTGCTTATGTAGTGGGAACAAAGTATAAGTCGGACGACTTTACACCTTACATCTATAAGACGGAAGATTATGGAAAGACTTGGCAGACCATCACTAACGGGATCAATAAAATGCATTTTACACGTGCCTTAAGAGCAGATCATAAACGCCCGGGTTTATTATTTGCAGGAACAGAATACGGGATGTATATCAGTTATGATGCTGGTGCCAATTGGAAAAAGTTTCAGTTGAATTTACCTATCGTGCCGATTACAGACATGACAATTAAAGACAATGATTTAATTCTTGCTACACAGGGCCGTGCATTTTGGGCGATTGATGATTTGAGTTTGCTACAACAGAAGGCGGATGATATCACAAATAAAAACTTACATGTGTTTACAGTTAATGATGCTTATCGAACTGAAGGCGGTGGTGGAAGAAGACAGCGTGGCGCTGCAATGGCTTTGCCAAATATGGGTGAGAACCCAGCTTCTGGTGCGGTATTCAATTATTTCTTGAAAGATGCGAATGATTCTTCAAAAGTATCGATCAGTATTTTTGATAAACAAAATAAGACGATAAAAACGTATAGCAAAATAGCAAAGGAAACTTCAGATAAATTAGAATTTTCAGCTGGCATGAATCAGTTTGTTTGGGATATGAATTATCCGCCTGCTGAAAAAGCGGATGGTATGATTTTATGGAATGGTAGTATTGGTTCTGTAAAAGCAGCACCGGGAAAATACAATGCAAGATTCCGCTATGGTAAAGACTCTGTAGATATGCCATTTGTAATTAAAGCTGATCCGAATTTTAAAATAACGGAAGCCGATTATGATGCACAAGTTGGATTCTTATTAGAGATTCGGGATAAGTTTAGCGATGTACAGAATGGCATAAAAAACATTCGTTCGGTAAGAACTCAAATCACAGATTTTACTGCCAAATTAGATTCAGCTACCCATAAAGATTTGAAAGCACAGGGAGATAGTATTAATAAGCAATTGACTGCTATTGAAGAAGCGTTGTACCAAACTAAATCTAAAAGTTTCCAGGACGTATTGAATTTCCCAATACGCATCAATGATAAGTTGGCTGGTTTATATGGTGTTGCAGCAAGTGGTCAAAACCCACCTAGCAAGCAAGCCCGTGAAACCCTTGCAGATCTTGGTTCTCAGGCTGATGTGCAATTAGCAAAATTGAAAAAAATCTTTGATACAGATTTGAAAGCCTACAATAAGTTAATCAATGAAAAGCAAGTTCCGGTAATTGGGATTAAAAACAAAGAATAGAAACTATTAACCCTAGGCTTCAGTTTAGGATGAGAAATAAAATTGTAAATGCTGTTAACCCTAGGCTTCAGCCTAGGGGGATGGCATGACTTATAATTTTGGGCTTTAGCCCTTATCATCCTTGCATTCAAATTGAGATAAGGTATCACTGAGATGCTTGCACAGCTTTGGGGCTAAAGCCCAGATATTTCATGATCATTCCAACCCCCAGCCTAAAGGCCGGGGTTAACATCCCTTGATGATCATTCCAACCCCCAGCCTAAAGGCCGGGGTTAACATCCCTTGATGATCATTCCAACCCCCAGCCTAAAGCCGGGGTTAACATCCCTTGATGATCATTCCAACCCCCAGCCTAAAGGCCGGGGTTAACATCCCTTGATGATCTCGACAAAATTCCCAGCCTAAAGGCCTTGGTTATTGTTATAAATTCAACCAATAATTTAGTTTGAAAACTATCGCACGATTTTTGTTTCTGAATAACGGATCAGTATAGTAGTTGTCTGTATATACTAAAAACAGATCACTCATGGGTTTGTATCGATACTGCAAGCGACTGTTGATATTGAAATTATTGGCTTGGGTATTGTACTGCATAAAAGTGGTCCAGAATAAATTGGTGGTGAAATTAATTTCAACTTTAGGGGCAATTAAAAAAAGTTCTGTACTTCCATAGTCGTCAGGGAATTTCAATTTATTATATTCTATTTGTAATGCTAAGTTTACGTGTGGTTGTTTCCTGAAAGTAAGAACTGTTCTGATACCTTCATATTCACCATTATATAATCCTCCCCCTGCAAGTCTAACAAAAAGGCTAACAGGTTTCCTGAAATCTGTTTGATACCCGATACCAGCTTGATGAAAAATATAGTTACCAACTGGTAATGGCTTATCCCCAGTAAAAGAAGTAGGGTACAATAAATTGCTTTCATCTCGATTTACAAAAGCCATTAGGAACCCTGTTTTTCGCATCATCATATTATAACTAAATTCTTGTGAACTTTCATTCATTGAATTATTAGGGTTGAATACGATATAGCTATTCATAGAAAACTGGTGACTATTAACTGCACCTGTTTTAGGGAAAATTTTATATTGGGCTTCATTAAAAATATGTTTGAATCCTACACGAATAGTTGTATCACGCGCGGCATCGTAATTATTCATTCTTTGCACATAACCCATGTCTGTATAATAGTTTGTACCCACATTGCTTAAGTCTACAGTAAAACTAAAATGCCTTCCATTGTATGCGCCTCCTGCATCTACATAATTATCATCAGTTGAAATACCTTCTTTAAAGCTATGGTGATAAGATCCCCAGCCATTCAAAGTGCCTTCCTGATTGCTATAATCAAATTCTACACCAGCGTTTCTACCATAGGCATCAAGAGGATGTAATTTTTTTTCAGCACCTGAAATGAAACTCTGACGGTTTAAAAAATAGGCTTTGATCACAGAACGCTTAAATACTTTTTGATTGATACTCGCAGCGGTAAAATTCTCCGGTGAATAAGACCCCTTGCCCCCAGTCTCCATATTCATAAATCCAATACGGGTACTCTTTGAAACATTACC
>Ga0194061_1000770_pt1 | contig 19548 bp, 21 predicted proteins | sample SepL2221m_MetaG_FD_163423 | JGI IMG/M metagenome (GOLD analysis project Ga0194061, IMG submission 163423) | Anoxic zone freshwater microbial communities from boreal shield lake in IISD Experimental Lakes Area, Ontario, Canada - Sep2016-L224-21m | ecosystem: Environmental > Aquatic > Freshwater >... | reverse complement strand
GCCGCTTCACCGGTTGAAACGACCAGTGTTCCGTCTTGAGCCGCAACGAAGCCGCCGCAGCCTCCTCCCCCGGCATCTTCGCGCCCGCATCGATCCACGCCCGCAGCGTCGCCACCTGCTCCGCCGTGAGCCGTTCACCCTTCGGCGGCATGACCTCCTTCGCATTCGCAGAGGTCACGCGCTTGATGATGTAACTCTCCGCACTCACCCCGCGCACCAGCAGCGGTTCCCCCGATTCACCACCGCGCAAAATCCCCACTGCCGAGTCCAGCCGCAACTTGTTCTTCTGCTTGTCCTCCCCGTGGCAGTCGAAGCAGTGGTCCTCCAAAATCGGCCGCACCTTGCTCTCATAGAAAGTCGCATCCGACTTCGGATCCGCGTGCGCCGCGCGTGCGGCAAACGCAACGAACATCACACAGAGCACAGGAAAGCTACGACGGAAGCATAGGGGCATTGCTGGGAGAATAGTGGAGTCCAAGGCCTCAGTGGTGGAAATCTTCCAAAGCGGAGCACATTAGATCACCATGCGCAAGCGTCCGGGCCGACGCATGGAAATCACGTCGGCGTCCCACGGCGGCTCCCGGGTGGAGCGAGCGATGGCAGATGCCCGCCGAGCGACCTTGAAAAGTAGTCCGCGACTTTAGCCGGTACCGCGTCCGACCGCAATTGCCGGCTAAAGCCGTGGACTACTTTCCAAAGCCGCGCACAGTTTGTCCGCTTTTTGATGGACGTGGCATCCGCCCCGACACCGCGGGAAAACCGCTTCCTCGCGGCGCGCTGGCCACGACATAGTGCGGCATGAAATTGAATCTCGAAGATCAGGGCGTCGCCGTGTTCGGCGCGGCGAACGGAATCGGCCGCGCCATCGCGGAAGGTTTTCTCGCTGAGGGTTGCCGTGTTCACGGATTTGATCGCGCAGCCGGTGCTCCGTCGGCAGGCCAGACAAATACCACCGGCGACGTCACGCGCTACGATGAGGTCTGCGCGTTCGCCGATCACGTCGGCGCGGTGGATCACGTCATCTTCTCCATCGGCGCGGGCTCGGGGAAATTTGGATTTCCATTTTGGAACCTCGATCCCGCCGACTGGGCGCGCGTGCTGGAGATCAATCTCATCGGCGCGGTGAATGCCGCCCACGCCTTCGCGCCGAAGCTCATCGCACGCGGCCGCGGCTCGATGCTTTTCCTTGTCTCCGTCGCCGGGCAAATCGGATCGCAGAGCGACCCGCCGTACAGCGCGGCAAAGGCCGGCCTGATCAACTTCACGCAATGCGCCGCAAAGGATCTCGCGCCGCACGGCATCCGCGTGAACGCACTCTCACCCGGCATGGTGAAGACCGGCCTGAACCAATCCGTGTGGCAGGCAGGCCAGGCAAATCTCCCGCCCTCCGAAGGGCAGGACTACGAGACATGGGCCGCGGAAAAAATCCGCAAAGTGTCACCGCTCGGACGCTGGCAGACGCCCGCCGAGTTCGCCGCGATGGCCGTCTTCCTCGCCTCGGATCACGCACAAAACATCACCGGCCAGACGATCAACATTGACGGCGGCCAGGTGATGCACGCGTAGCGCCTGTCGCGCACTCGTGGGCCGATGGGTTCCAGGGCCAAAGGCCCGATGCCATACCAGCCCAGGGCGCAGCCTTGGGTTACTGCGATGGAGAAAACAGAGGGCTGAAAGCCCGTCTCATCCCACCGCCTCCGTGCATGGATCGGGCTTTCAGCCCTCTCGGTTTTGCCCCGTTCTCCCTGGGGCGTTGCCCCAGGCTGGCATGGCATCGGGCCTTTGGCCCTCGGAACCATTGGCTTTCAAAGTTTCCTACAGGCCCTGGACGAGACAACGCCCTTTGGAGACCAGACTCCCATTGGCATGGCGCAAAAAAAGCGCGCCGGGATTTCACCGGCGCGCTCTTGATTGTGGCTACTGTCAGTTCTCCTTCGGATCAGACCGCCATCGCAGTAGTCGGCGCGGTCCATTCACTGGCGCCGGCGGTACCGTTTGCGCAGGCGCGCGCCCAGACCACCTCACCCGGTGTCAGTCCGCCGATGATCACGCGTGAAGCCGTCGAGAGATCCTCATCCTCCCACGGCCCGGTCGCGGCGGACGCCGTCTGGATCGAGTAGTTGTAGGCATTGTTCACGCGGTCAAAACGGAACAGCAGTTCCCCGCTCTTGTCCGTGAGGCTCAGGCGCGGGTTTTGCGGCGCGGGCAGTGTGCCCACTGGCGACGGAGCGCGCACGGCGTCAAAGCCGGAGCCGAACAGCGCCAGCAGGTCCGCATTGCAGTGTCCCTGCACGTAGGCGGCGAGCTGGCGCATGATTGCGAGCAGGCCCACCCGTGCGGCGTTCCGCGTGGCGATGGCGATCTTCCCGCCGTCCAGCGCATCATGCACCGCCGTCTCGAAGTCATTCACCGAGGTGGTCACCTCCGCGAGCGCCGGCGACGGCGCGGGGTATTGCGTGTTTCCCGTCATCAGGGTGATCACGTTGCGGACGAATGCGATCAGATCCGTATCTATCTTTTGGGCAAAACTAAGCGCGACCCGCGCATAGTATCCATTGGTGGATGTTTTCATTGTATGTGTGCTTGTGTGTTTGTCTTGGTGGCTGTCAAGGCCACGGTTTAGTTAGACCGCATGAGTTCCAGCTAGATACTAGCCTTCACCGCGGTCGCGGGAAGTGCGTTAGCCAAATCCATGCCAGCCCACTCTTCCATCTATTGCCTCCACCTATATTTGCGCCGACCCATGTTAGTAAAATCATCATAAACTTAGTAAGTTTGATTTTCGCAGATAATTATGCACTGCCTTCCCCCGCCTGCATCCTTCCATCTGCCGCAGACGGAGCGCCATTGGTCGTTCCGGCCCGCCGGAGTCTCCTTTCTGAGAATTGCGGCGGGCTTCCATGCGCGGCTGGATGCAAGAAATACTGCCAGCTATTCCGGCAAGATGACCGGCGTTCCTGAAATCCTGACCAATGCATCAAAAGTAATCGCCAGCCTTTTCAAACGGCTGACCACAAGCCCAAGACTTTCGACCCTCATTTCCAAAAAGCCGGCCAGGAATGCAAAACGGATGACCATTCCCCCGAAAGGGATGACCGCGATTTTCCAAAGGCTGGCCATCATTCCGGGAATGCAGGTCACCTTTTCCAAAATGATGACCAGCAATCCGAAAATGATGACCAGCGGTTTTCACGAGATGACCAACAATTCCAAAATGATGACCAGCTTCCCCTGATCTCTGGCCGACAATTCGAAAAAGCAGACCTGCTTTTTCCACGGCGGAGGGCGGCTGGCGGGAAGAACGCACCGGTTCGTCCCCTTGAGAAACACCAAGGCCGGAACCCGTTGGTTCCGGCCTTGGAAATGAGAGCGCGGGGGGCCTTCAACGCCGGGGCTTCACGACACGAGCCCGTAGGGTGGTTTCCGGTCCGGCGGTATGCCCGCAATTTCCCGAAGTTCCTTCGTGCCAAACGCCATTTGTCCTGCTACGCCCTGCGCATGGCCAGAGGCAAGACCCACGTAAACGGCACCAACACCAGCACCGCCACCATCGGCTTCGAGGCCAAGCTCTGGCTCACCGCCGACAAGCTGCGCAACAACACGGGCATGGTCGCGCTGCCCGGCCAGCTCTTCTACAGCACGCAGATTCCCGTCTGCCTCTGATTCATAAAGAAAAATGGAAACGCGTCGGCTAAACGTTCGGCATTCAAAACGGCTCAGATGCAAAACAACGACGCTATGGGCAAGGCACATTCAAACTTCCAACTGAACTGATGAGCAACGCCGACACACAAAACATGATCGACCTCGTTGAGCGGCAAACGGGGTATCGCGTCACAGTCGACGTCATCTCGGGCATCTACGAGCACGCCCAGATGATCTCAGCACGGCCTGAGGCTCCTGCGCACATCATCCGGGTCAATGCTGACCGTCGCCAGCACGCCGATTACATCGTCGCCGTTCAGTGCGGCATGCTTCTGGTGCTATGGTCGGACCCGACAAAAGTTCCGGCGATGGCGTTTGAGAAGTCGAAGTGCGATTACCTGGCGGGCAAGTGGGCGAAGACAAAGCAACTCGCGGCGTTCCCGGCCGACGTTGCAGCGAAGACGGCCAATTTCTACGTGGAGGGCCTGCTCAAGCAGCTTAATTCAACACCGCTCGAGATTCGTGTGGCCAATCTCTGCTTTGAGTCATGCCCCAGCTTGCGTGACATGCAGGCGGAGTCGTTCAACGCTCACCTGCGCGGCATTTCGGAAGCCTTCTCGCCGAAGATCAAGGCCCTGGCACCGCAAGATGCCTTTCAGAAAAACGTGGCGATTAGCGCGGCCCTCGCGCTGAACTGGGCGCGGCTTTCGGGGAGTCGGTTGTGCCTCCTGCCTTACGAAAGCACCGGGCATGTCGACGCTGGCCAGAAGTTGCTGGATGCAGTCGATGCCGCACCTGCGCAGACGTCCGAGAACCACATGCGAACCATCGATGCTTGGGCCGAGCAACTTTCGTTGCGAACCCTCTACCGATGGGAGCTTTCAAACCGATGCCAATGAAACCAGAGCCGTTTTCATTCCAGTATCCGATCTCCGACTTCGATCTCACGAAGCTGCCGGTCGATGCGGCGTTGCTCCGTGACAACCCGGCGATGCTGGTCTCGGCCGTGCAGACATTCTATCAGGAATGCTTCCGCACGCTGGGCGGCACCGCCAATATTCTCGTCAAGGACGGAGGCGTTTCAGTGTCCTGGTATCCGAAGGAGGGCGATGCCGCCGGGCAGGTGATGGAGCACGCTCTGCATCTGCTCCGCCAGGGGGATTACCGGACCGCCGAACCGCTCCTGCGCGCCCTGCTCGCCCGGGACCCGAACCATGCCGACGCCCTGTTCAATCTCGGAATGATGTTGAGTGACCAGCGGCGTCTGGAAGAGGCCACGGCGCTCCTGCACAGGTATGTCGATCGGGTGCCGGACAGTTCGCAAGGCTGGACGGCTCTGGGCGTGGCGTATTTGCGAAAAGGCGACACCGAGGGTGCGAGAAGCGCATTCGAGAGAGCACTGGAGATCGATCCGGAGAATGCCTATGCGTTGCGCAACATGGGCGCGCTCCTGGGCAGGCAATCGCCGCAGGATGCGCTTCCCTTCCTCGAACGCGCCGCCCGCCTCCTCCCGGAAGACCAGGCGGCCCAATACGGATATGCCGATTGCCTGCTGCAACTCGGGAGAACTGACGACGCCGACCCGGTCTTCATCAAGGCGATTGAACTCAGTCCCCTCAGCGAAATCGCTGAACTCGCGCGGACAGCGCGAACTTCCCTCGCGCACCAGACCATGCGCTCCAAGGTCGGAGGCGGATTGCGACCGGACGCCGTCCATTACTGTCTCGGGGGGCTGCAGAAGTTCCGTGAGTTGGGCGAGACCAAGACTCGCGCCATCGTGTTCGAAATCGCCATGCTCGGCCGCAGCGGATTGGACATCAACGATCCTGCCAAGGAGTATTCTCTGCGCAGCCTTTCAGGGAGCTTTTCGGGGCTGCACTTGGTGTCGCTGATGTATACGGGGATGAAGCTTATCGATCCCACTGCCGACGCTGGCATTGACTTGTCGAAGGAGTTCGCTGAGGCGAAGAAGCTATTGGAGGATCCATCATGAATGTCCTTGTCACTTATTTCCGGCAGTCTGCTCCGGGCAACTTTGCAGGCAGAACGCGGATCCCCATCTGCGCATGGTTTCGTGGGAAAAATGAACACGGCGGCAAACACCGCCACGTAGCCAATCTCAACGCCGCTCTCACTCCGTGAAAGAAGCCGCCGCACGCATCAAGATCAACAAGATGCTGGAAAACGCAGGCTGGCGCTTCTTCGCGGACGCGAAAGGCCCCGCGAACATCCAGCTTGAACCCAGCGTCACGGTGAAGACGCAAGACCTCGACGCGCTCGGTGAGAACTTCGAGAAGTCCAGCAAGGGCTTCATCGACTTCCTGCTGCTGAACGAAAAAGGTATCCCCTTCATCGTCCTCGAAGCCAAGGCCGAGGACAAAAGCCCGCTGGTCGGCAAGGAGCAGGCGCGCAAATATGCCAAGTCGCAGAACTGCCGCTTCGTCATCCTCTCCAACGGCAACCTGCATTACTTCTGGGACCTCGAACGCGGCAATCCGTATGTCATCACGGCGTTCCCGACGCCGACCTCCGTCACTGGCTACCAGAAGACCACGCCCGACCCGAAGCGCCTCATCGAGGAAGTTGTCGAGGATGACTATGTCGTCCTCACCCAGCGCCCGAGCTATGCAACTGAGGCGGCTTGGAAGAACGAAGGCGAACGCGCCCGCTTCATCGAGGTAAATGGGCTGCGCTTCCTCCGCCTCTACCAAAAGAAAGCCATCTACGAGATCCAGAAGGCGGTGAAGAAAGGTGGCGACCGCTTCCTTCTCGAAATGGCCACCGGCACCGGCAAGACGCTCACCGCAGCCGCCATCATCAAGCTCTTCCTCCGCACCGGCAACGCTCGCCGCGTGCTCTTCCTCGTGGACCGACTGGAACTCGAAGACCAGGCGCTCAAGGCCTTCAAAAAGGTCCTCGCGAACGACTACAAATCAGTCATCTACAAAGAGAACCGCGACGACTGGCGGCACGCCGAAGTCGTCGTCACCACCGTCCAGTCGCTGCTCTTCAATAACAAATACCAGCAGCTCTTTTCGCCCACCGACTTCGACCTCGTCATCTCCGACGAAGCGCACCGCAGCATCGGCGGCAATGCGCGCGCCGTCTTCGACTACTTCATCGGCTACAAGCTCGGCCTCACCGCCACGCCTTTCGACTACCTCAAGAAATTCGACAAGGACAAGCCCACCACCAAAGACCCCCGCGAGTTCGAGCGCCGTCTCATGCTCGACACCTACCGCACCTTTGGCTGCGACGACGGCCAGCCTACCTTCCGCTATTCCCTGCTCGATGGCGTGAAGGATGGCTTCCTCATCAATCCCACCGTCGTCGATGCCCGCAGCGAAGTTACCACTCAGCTCTTATCCGAACAGGGTTTCATCGCTGAGTTCAAGGACTCGGAGGGCGACGATCAGAAGGAGGCATTCAAACAGCGCGAGTTTGAAAAGCGTTTCTTCTCCAAGGCGACCAATCAACTCTTCTGCAAGACGTTCCTAGAAAACGCGCTGCGTGATCCGATCAGTGGCGAGATTGGCAAGTCCATCGTCTTTGCTGTCAGCCAGCACCACGCAGGCAAGCTGGCGCAGATTCTCAACGAGATGGCCGACCGCATGTTCCCCGGTAAATACCAGTCCGACTTTGCCGTGCAGGTCACCTCGCAGGTGGACGGCGCGCAGCAGCACACCATCAATTTCACCAACAATAATCTGCTCGGCTCCGCGAACTTCATCTCCACCTACAAGACCAGCAAGGCCCGCGTCTGCGTCACCGTCGGCATGATGACCACCGGCTACGATTGCCCAGACCTTCTGAACCTCGGCCTCTTCCGCCCCATCTTCTCACCAACTGATTTCATCCAAATCAAAGGGCGCGGAACTCGGAAGCATGACTTCCGCGAAACGCTCTTCGACGAGGCGATCCGAGAGAGCGTCAAGGAGCCGAAGAAGACTTCCTTCAAGCTCTTCGACTTCTTCGCCAACTGCGAATACTTCGAGAAGGAGTTCAAATACGATCAAGTTCGCAAGCTGCCAAAACCTAAAGGCGGTGAAGCAGGCGGCGGCGGCGGAGTCACTGGCGGCACCTTCGAGCACCTTGGCGAAGACATTCTTGCTACGATCAAAGAAGAAGCCATCGGCGTCGAAGGCATGAAGATCGACCGCATGTTCTACGAGAAATTCGAGGACACCGTGCGCGAGAACGACTTTATCGCAGCCAGCGTTGAGGCTGGCCAGTGGGACCGCGTCATCGACTACGTGAACAAGGAACTCTTCGACAAACCCGCCGAGTTCTACAACCTCGACAAGCTCCGCAAAGCCGCCGCTGTGGATCGTCGCCTTGGGCTTCGCGAAATCCTCGAAAAGATTTTTGGCCTCATCCCGCGCTTCAAATCCAAGGATGAGTTGCTGGAAGAGGAGTTCTCCAAGTTCGTCGCCGACTACAAACCGAGTGAGGCCAAGCTCATCCCCGCGTTGAAGCAGTTCTTCAAAGCCTATGCCACCGACAGTCACGTCCGCGCCATTCTCGATGATTCGAAGCGGCTCACCGAGCTTTACACTACCACCTCCTTCACCATCGCCGATCTCAAGGCCGTGCCGCCCGAATACCGCAAGCTCATCCCTGAATACATCAAGGATTATGTCTCCCTCAATCAATTCGCCGCTTAACCAGAACGCATGCTAGACACCGACACCAAACGCCGCATCGACACCGCCCGCGACATCCTCGTCGGCAAAGTCCCCGATCCCAAGTCCCAGGTCGAGCAGATCACCATCGCCCTCATTTACAAGTTCATGGACGACATGGATGCCGAGGCTGAGGAACTCGGCGGCCAGCGCACGTTCTTCACCGGCCCCTATGCCCGCTACGGCTGGGCGAAGCTCATGAGCCCCGGGCTCGGCGGACACGAGATGCTCGGCCTCTACGGCGAAGGAATATCGAAGATGCCGGAGAACCCCGGCATCCCGCCCCTATTCCGGGCCATCTTCAAAAACGCCTACCTGCCTTACCGGGACCCCGAGACGCTCAAGGCCTTCCTGAAGATCATCGACGAGTTTAGCTACGACCACAGCGAGCGCCTCGGCGACGCCTTCGAGTATCTGCTCCTCGTCCTCGGCTCCCAGGGCGATGCCGGCCAGTTCCGCTCCCCGCGCCACATCATTGATTTCATCGTCTGCATCATCGACCCGAAAAAGTGGGAGACCATCCTCGACCCCGCCTGCGGCACCGTCGGATTCCTCATCTCCGCTTTCAAGCACATCCTCCGCGCCAGCACTGACCCCAAGGGCCACAGCCAACTCACCCCCGACGAAAAGCGCCGTCTCGCCGAAAACTTCAAGGGCTACGACATCTCGCCCGACATGGTGCGGCTCTCCCTGGTGAACCTCTACCTCCACGGCTTCACCGATCCCCACATCTACGAATACGACACCCTCACCTCCGAGGAGCGTTGGAACGAATACTTCGACGTCATCTTCGCCAACCCGCCCTTCATGTCCCCGAAAGGCGGCATCAAGCCCCACAAGCGCTTCTCCATCCAGGCCAAGCGCAGCGAAGTCCTCTTTGTGGACTACATCGCCGAGCACCTCACACCAAACGGCCGCGCCGGCATCATCGTCCCCGAGGGCATCATCTTCCAGAGCCAGACCGCCTACAAGGAGCTGCGGAAAATGCTCGTCGAGAATTCCCTCGTCGCCGTCGTCTCCCTCCCGGCGGGCTGTTTCAATCCCTACTCCGGGGTGAAGACCAGCATCCTCATCCTCGACAAATCCCTCGCCCGGCAGAGCGACACCATCGGCTTCTTCAAAGTGGAGGCCGACGGCTTCGGTCTCGGCGCCCAGCGCCGCGCCATCGAGAAGAACGACCTCCCGCAAGTGCAGGCCGAACTCGCTGCCTACCTCCAAGCCCTGCGCGCCAAAGCATCCACCGAGAGCATCCTTGCCCTCACGTCCACCGCCCAGATCGTGCCGAAAGCCAAGATCGCCGCGAATGGCGACTACAACCTCAGCGGCGAGCGGTATCGGGAGGGCGGAGCCAAGACGAACATCTTCCCCTTGGTGAAGCTCAGCGAGGTCTGCACCGTGAACCCACGGAAAAGCCAACTTACCGAGAAGCCCGAAACGCGCGTCTCATTCGTTCCAATGGCCGACCTCAATGAGCATCGCATTTCGTTTCAGCCAAGCGACGAGAAGCAACTGTCCGAAGTCTCAGCGAGCTACACTTACTTTGAGGACAACGATGTCCTCCTCGCCAAGGTCACGCCTTGCTTTGAAAACGGGAAAGCTGGCATCGCTCGCGGCCTCATCAACGGAATCGGTTTTGGCTCCAGCGAGTTCTACGTCCTGCGGAGCAGCGGCCAAGTCATGCCCGAGTGGGTTTACTTCTGCGTCATGCACCCGCTCTTTCGAGATGCAGCCGTCGCACAGATGACTGGCACCGGAGGCTTGCAACGCGTGCCACGCGATTACGTCGAGAACTTCCAAATCCCCCTCCCGCCGCTGGAGGTGCAAAAGGAGATCGTGGCGGAGATCGAGGGCTACCAGAAAGTCATCAACGGCGCCCGCGCCGTCCTCGACCACTACCGCCCCCACATCCCCATCCACCCCGGCTGGCCGATGGTGCCGCTTGAGGAAGCCTGCGACATCCAACGCGGCAAGTTCTCTCACCGACCGCGGAACGAGCCTCGGTTCTACGGTGGCAAGTATCCGTTCATCCAGACGGGTGATGTTGTTCGTGCTGCTAATGGAGGGAAAATCACGTTTACTCAGACCTTGAACGAAGAAGGGCTCTCGGTGAGCAAACTCTTCCGGCCGCCAGTCGTTGTTATCACGATTGCCGCGAACATCGGAGACACTGCCGTTCTTGATTTCCCGTCCTGCTTTCCCGACAGCGTGGTTGCCTTGATTCCGAAACCGGAGACAGACGCCCGTTACTTGGAAGTCGTGATGCGAACCAAGAAGCAGCATCTCAACGACGTTGCTCCGCAAGCGGCCCAGAAGAACATCAACATCGAGATTCTGAGGACCGTCGAAATCCCCCTGCCGCCCCTCGCCACGCAACAAGCCCTCGTGGCCGAGATCGAAGCCGAGCAAGCGCTGGTCGCCGCCAACCGCGAACTGATCACCCGCTTCGAGCAAAAGATCCAAGCCACCCTCGCCCGCATCTGGGGCGAAGAGGCGGCTTGTCCCGTTGGCGAACCTGCGTAACCTCATGCCTGCAAACACCGAGAATCCACTTTTCACCATCCGCCTCACCGGTGAGGGCGTGCGACCCCATCTCATCCCGGCGAGCGATCTCGCGCAGTTGCTCGTGGCCGCCGAGCAAACCGTGCTGGCCATCGCCGCACGGGAGCATCCCGAAGAAGCGGACGAACTGATTGTCGGACTCTCCCAAGTCCACGATCAGAGCATCGGCTTCGCCTTTGCCAGCAACCAGCCGCAAATCGCCCAGTCCGCCTACACCGAGCTGGTCACCTCACCGCCGCCAAAGTCCTCATCCCGCCGCGCCCGCTGCTCGAAGCCATGACGCGCACGATGTCGCCGCTCATCGACAAACTCATCGCCAACCGCATCCAATCCCGCACCCTCGCCACCCTGCGCGACACGCTGCTGCCGAAGCTGCTGAGCGGGGAGGTCCGTGTTTGATCCGCCATGGAAGTCCTGCATCTTACCGCCACACAGTTTCTGCGCCCCATGGGTGCCGGGCGCACCTTTCCCGTGCTGCTGGGTGCCGAGGATGCCGCAGGGCAGATGATGGAGGTGGTGACGAAACTGCGTGGACCGGAGTTGGGTGTGAAAGCGCAGATTGCGGAGCTGGTCGCTGCTCCCTTGGCCGCGCATCTCGGCTTGGAGGTTCCGCAGGCGGCAGTCGTGGACGTTCCGGCCGGTTTTGAGGCGATCGTCCCGCCGGGCCATGCAGCAGCCTTCCGGGCCAGTCCGGGCTGCAACTTCGGGTCGGTGCATCTCGGAACGAGTTTTACCACTTGGGCGTCGGGGCGTGTCCCCGCCGGTGTCCAGCGCGATCAGGCGGTGGAAATCTTCGCCTTCGACCTTTTGGTGCAGAATCCAGACCGTCGTTCCAGCAATCCCAACCTGTGGTCCCGTTCGGAACGCCTGGGAGTTTACGACCATGAGCAGGCGTTTTCGTTCCTGCACCTTCCGATCATTGGCGGGCCGTCGCGCCCGTGGGTGCTGGCGGATCAGGCCGCAAGCTTTCGGTTCATGGAGAAACACGCCTTTTACCCTGCGCTCCGAGGCGCAAGGTTGAACCTCGGTCCGTTTCGCGAAAAACTTGTGGCCTTGTCTGATCGGGTGATCGAAGGTTTATTGAATCCCATCCCGGCTGAGTGGAGGCAGGGGCACGACCTTTGCAGCCAGACAGCCGAATACCTGCGGGAAGCGCGGGAAGAAAGAACCGCGTTTTTGAACTTCGTAAAACACCTCCTCCGATGAAAACAGCCTACACCTTTGTGACCCTCCGCTACGTGCATGATGTAGTGACGGGAGAATTTGCCAACGTCGGCATCGTGCTTTACTCGCCCGATGAGCGGTATCTGGAAGCCCGGTTCACCGCCTCCTACGAGCGCCTGAATGCGCTCTTCGTCAAGATTGACCACGGGAACTACCGCAACCTGATTCGCTACCTCAGCAATCGCTTTGTCGAGCTGGCCGCTGAAGTCCGCGAAGGGTTGAACTTGGTCCCTGTGCAAGGCATCGAGGAACTCGTGCGCCGGGTTCTTCCGCACGACGACAGTTCGCTGCAATGGTCGGCGGCGGGTGGTGGTTTCTCCGAGAATCTCGCTGAGACGGTGGGGCAGCTCTACGCGCGGATGATTGAGCGCTACGCGCGTTCCGGCGAGGTCGCGAGCCGCAACGACGAGGAAATCGCGAAGCCCTTCAAGGCTCGGCTCAAGAAAGCGGCGGACAAGCTGCAGGAAAAGCGAATCGAGACCAAGGACTACCAGTATGAGTTTCACTACGCGTGGAAGAACTCGATCTGGCATCTCTACGAGCCTGTTTCCTTCGACCTGATGGATCCGGGAAGCATCGTCGAGAAAGCCAATCGCTGGCTGGGCCGCGGCGTGGCGCTGCACGACTCGAAGGAGCGCTACAAGATTCACTTTCTACTCGGAGAGCCGAAACGCCCCGGCTCTGAGAAAGCCTTTGAAAGCGCAAAGCACTTGCTGGCGAAAATTCCAGGGCAGAAGGAATTGGTCAACGAGGGCGACGTGAACGCATTCGCTGACTCGGTAGCTGCCGACATTGCCAATCATCCGTAAGCGCCCGGAACTCTTCGACGAGTGAGCCTCAACGAATCCATCGTCGAAGACGCCGCCCTCGAATGGTTCGGGGAGCTGGGCTATGCGGTCGGGCACGGGCCGCATCTCGCGCCCGGTGAACCGGCGGCGGAGCGGGATTCGTTTGGCGAGGTGGTGCTGGTGGAGCGCTTGCGCGAGGCCATCCGGCGGCTGAACCCGTCCATTCCCGAGGAGGCGCGGGAGGAGGCGTTGCGCAAGGTGCTGCGGGTGGGTACGCCTTCGCTCACGCAGACGAACCGCGCCTTTGCCATCGGCTAATCGAATGCCAACCATGAAGCCCCCCGTGACGATCACCGAAATCCTGGGCCGTGCCGAGCAGGGCATGACGAGACCCTTTGTCTGTCGTGGCGGCAATTCGCGGACCTACTATGTGAAAGGCGCTCATGCCGGACGGCGCTCGCTGTGCTGTGAGTGGGTGGCGAATCGGCTGGTGGATCTGGTGCTGCCAGGCGCGCCACTGGGCGTGCCGATATTCACGATGGCGGAGGTGCCCGGTGTCCTGCTCCGCGGCAGTGCGCGGAATGACATTCGGGAACTGGGCGAGGGGTTGGTATTTGCCTCCCAGCGGATCGAGGGCGGGCAGGAGCTGAACTGGGCGGCGGCGCAAGGCTGGCCGGAGGAGACGATGGCGCTGCTGCTATTGCTCGATCTCTGGCTCCAGAATGAAGACCGCAGCCTGTCCGCGCTGGGCGGCAATCCGAACCTGCTGGTGACGCAGATTGCTCCGTCACCCGATGTTGCTGCTGGAGAAGCGCAGTCCAAGGCCGAGCCTCGGCGGGAGAGGCTCTGGGCGTATGACTTTAATCTGGCCTTTGATCTGGACTTCAAGCGGGAGCGCTTCTTCGGCGTGCATGTATTCGGCGAAGCGCTGCGGAGCTGGCCGGCGGGATTCCGCGAACGGATGGAGCGGCGCCTCCGTGCCGCTCTCGACGAGATTCGGACCATCTTCGCCGAGCTGCCGCCGGAGTGGCTGCATGTGGATGGCGACGAGAGTTTGCCCGTGCAACTGGACGTGGAAAAGGTAGTCTCCGCACTGGAACTTCCATTCACCGAACCCGACATCTTCTGGACTCTGCCATGAAACCCGCCGAAGCCGTCTGCAACTATGCTATCCTGCGCTTCCTCCCGTATGCGGAGACAGGGGAGTTTGTGAATGTGGGTGTGCTGGTGGTGTGCCAGCAGCCATGCCTGCTGCATTTCTTTGCCGAGCAGAAAATGCCTGCGCGGGCGAAGGCCCTTTTCCCCAAGCAGAGCGAGAAGGCGTTTGAGGCTGCCCTCGAAGCGCTGACGCTGGAAATGGATCGGGCAAGAGCCGGAGCCTGTGACCCGAAGGCCGTGCAGATGGCCTTCAATGAGACGGTGCGCATCCGGGAATCAATCTTCCGCTTTGGCGAGGTCCGCACGATCCTGACGGCGGACCCAAGGAACCTCGCGGACGAATTATTCGCCCGTTACGTGCGCATGGAAGCGCCTGCCCCGCGCGATCCGCAATTGGCGACTGCCTGAGCCGCCGCATGTCCTCCCTGAATGAATCAGTGGTGGAAGACGCCGGCCTGACGTGGTTCGGGGATCTGGGCTACGCGATTGGGCACGGGCCGCACCTCGCGCCCGGTGAACCGGCCGCGGAGCGGGAGTCGTTTTCTGAGGTGGTGTTGGTGGGGCGCTTGCGCGAGGCCATCCGGCGGCTGAACCCGGCCATTCCCGATGAGGCGCGGGAGGAGGCATTGCGCAAGGTGCTGCGGGTGGGGACGCCTTCGCTCACGCAGACGAACCGCGCCTTTCACCGGATGCTGCGCGATGGTGTGCCGGTCGAGTATCCCCGGCCCGATGGCAGCATCGCGGGCGATCATGTGCGGCTGGTGGATTTCGGTGAGGTGCGGGCGAACGACTGGCTGGCGGTGAACCAGTTCACAGTGATCGAGGGTGACTGCCGAGACCTTTGCCATGTGCGCCCTTCCTTATGGTTTCACGATGCGCGAGGGCAAGCGTCTCCGTGCATCGCGGGCGCCCGTTCACCGCTTGTCGTAGAGCAGGAACAGCCCCGAGTGATCCACTTCGCCGTGGCCTTCCTCGTGGACGAATTTTTCCCACTGCGCGCGGCAGTTGGCCAAGGTCGGCGAGTGAAAGCCGAGCGACTCGGCGAGTTCGCAGATGAGGCGCACGTCCTTGAGTTGCAGCGCGGAACGGCCGCCGGGCTTGAAGTCGCGCCGCACCATGCGGTCGCCGTGAAGATTCAGGATGCGGCTTTCCGCAAATCCGCCGAGCAGCGCCTCGCGCACTTTTGCGGAATCCACGCCGGCGAGTTCCGCGAGACGCAGCGCCTGTGCGACGGCATCAATCGTCTGCGCGACGATGAGCTGGTTTGCGAGCTTCGTGACCTGCCCGGATCCCGCGGGGCCGAGGTGCGTGATGCGTTTGCCCACCGTCTGCAAAATCGGCAGCGCGCGCTGAAATGCGGCGTCGCTGCCGCCCGCCATGATGGTGAGGTCGCCCGCCTCCGCGCCGACCTGGCCGCCCGATACGGGCGCATCGAGCCACGTGATCCGCTTCGCAAATTCCTTCGTCTCCGGCACGCCCGTCGTTCCGAAATCAATGATCATCGCGCCGGGGCTGAGTCCCTCGATGAGGCCGCCTTTTCCAAAGACCACCTGCTGCACGACATCGGTCGTCGTGAGGTTGATGCAGATCACACCGTCGCCGATCGTGCGCGCGAGTTCCGGCAGCGTCGCGGCGCGCTTCATTCCCATCGCGACCGCAGCCTCCGCGGGCGCGTCGCTGCGGTTCCACACCACGACCTCCGCGCCCGCCGCGTGGAGGTGCCGCGCATTTGCGCGCCCCATGTTGCCGAGTCCGGCGAATCCGATTTTGTGTCCTGAGAGTGTGTGCGTCGTGGGCATGGGGTTGGCGGGGAGTGTGGTGAAAGCGGCGCGGATTTGAAGCGCTCAGTTCCCAGTGCTCGATCGGCACCGTGCAGTTGGAGCTTCGCGCGGAATGTTTCAAACGCAGAGGCGCGGAGCGGAGTTGAGAGTTCCGCAGAGGAAAGATCGAGCCGGACTGAGCGGCGCGACAAGTTTCATCTGCCCCCTCCGCGGGCCTCTCCGCCCTCCTCCGCGCCTCTGCGTCAAAAAATAACCGCGCAAAATGAATCATCCCGCTCAGTCGGCACGGAGAGTTGCCAGGCGATCTGAGAACTGAACACTGTGCACTGATCACTTCCCTCTCTCACCACAGACCCACTCACACCTCGCATGAAAGTCATCATCACCGGCGGCGGCGGCTTCCTCGGCTCGCAGCTTTGCCAGAAACTCATCGAACGCGGCACTCTCACCGGCCCTTCCGGCGGTGCGGAAAAAATCACCGAAGTCGTGCTGTTCGACGCCGTCTTCCACCGGCCGACAGGCGATCCGCGAGTGCGGCAAATCACCGGCGACATCAGCGTTCGCGACACGGTTTTCTCCGCCGTCGGCTCCAATACCGCGACCTCCATTTTTCATCTCGCATCCATGGTGAGCGGTGAATGCGAGGAGCGCTTCGATGACGCGCTGCGCGTGAATCTCGACGGCGGGCGCAATGTTTTCGAAGCCGCGCGGAATCTTCCAGGCCGCCCGCGCGTCGTCTTCGCGAGCAGCATCGCGTGCTTCGGTGGCGAGGCGAGGCAGGATCCAAACACCGACCGCACGAAACTCACGCCGCAGACGACGTACGGAATGACGAAGGCCATCTGCGAACTCATGATCAACGACCACTCGCGCAAGGGACACTTCGACGGACGTTCCGCGCGGCTGCCCACGGTGATCGTGCGCCCCGGAAAACCGAACGCCGCCGCGTCGGGCTGGGCGAGCGGGATGTTCCGCGAGCCGCTCGCCGGCGAGCAGTGCCTGCTGCCGGTGCGCCGCGATCAATGCCACCCGATGACGGGCTACCGGACCGTGATCGAGTCGTTCATCGCACTGCACGAAGTCCCCGCCGACCGTCTGCGCGACGACCGCGCCATCGGCCTGCCCGCGCACCGCGTCACACCGCAGCTCGCAGAGTCGGTGCTGCGCGAAATCGCGGCCGAGCGCGGGCTTAATCTCGGCCCGATCACGGACGCCTTTGACGCGCGCATCCAGGGCATCGTGGACAACTGGCCCGTCGCCGTGGACGGCGCGCGCGCCATCGCCCTCGGTCTCCCGCAACCACCGCCATTGAAGCAGATCGTCGCGCAATACCTTGAGGATTTCGGCAAGCGCTGAGGGCGGCGCGGACGCATCAGAAATCGCATCGGCGTGCGACGGCAGCTCTCGGGTGGAGCACACGACTCGCGTAATCCACCCGGAGAATCGCTCCGCGCCGTCACGAAGACATTTCCATCCTATCGCGGCTCGTTATCAGTGCCATGCCGAGCGGCTATTTTCGTTATCGAAAGGGATTGGTATCAATCGTGACAGTGCCACACGCAACGGCTGACGCATGAACCACGACTACGACGCCATCCTCATCGGCGGCGGGCCTTCGGGCGCGACCGCGGCAGCGATCCTCGCGGAGTACGGGCATCGCGTGCTCGTGCTGGAGCGCGACAAATTTCCGCGCTACCGCGTCGGCGAATCGCTGATCCCGTTCACCTTCGGCCCGCTGGAACGCATCGGGATGATCCCGAAGATGAGGGCGTCGCACTTTGTGAAAAAATACAGCGTGTGCTTTGTGCAGCCCGACGGGAATCGCTCGCAGCCATTCTATTTTTTCAACCGCTACGACCGCGAAACCGTCGCGCAGACATGGCAGGTGCTGCGCTCGGAGTTCGACGAGATGATGCTCAACAATGCGCGCGAAAAAGGCGCGGAGGTGCGCGAGGAGACGACGGTGAACCGGCTGCTGATGGAAGGCGATCGCGTGACCGGCGTCGAGGCGACCGACCGCAGCACGGGCCGCACGTACGAGGTGCGCGCGCGCATCACGCTCGACTGTTCGGGCAAGGAGGCGTTTGCGCCGAACAAGCTCGGCTGGCGCTTCCCCGATCCGCAGCTCAACAAGATCGCCGTGTGGACCTACTACCGCGGCTCGAAGCGCGAGCCGGGGATTGACGAGGGGCAGACGACGGTCGCGATGATTCCCGAGAAGGGCTGGTTCTGGCACATCCCGCAGCACGGCGACATGGTGAGCGTGGGTGTGGTCGCCGAGGGGAAATATCTCACGCGGGGCGGCGTGAAGGAGCCGCGTGAGATTTTTCACCGCGAGGTGGAGGAGAACCTGTGGATCAAGGATCACCTCGGCACCGGCGAATGCACGGGCGAGTATTTCATCACGAGCGAATACACGCGGTATTCGCGGCACTGCGCCTCGCCGGGGCTGCTGCTGCTGGGCGATGCGTTCGCGTTTCTCGATCCGGTCTTCAGCAGCGGGGTGTTGCTCGCGCTGAAGTGCGGCCACCTGGCGGGCGAGTCCGTGCATGAGGGGATCGTGGGCGGCGATCTTTCGCCCACGCACTTTGCACCGTACGGAGCCGCCATCCGCGAGAGCGTCGAGAACATGCGCAAGCTCGTGTATGCTTTTTACAATCCGAAGTTTTCCTTCCGCGACGTCGTGCAGCGCCATCCCGGCGCCGCGGATCAGATCACTGACTGCCTTTCTGGCGACGTGGGCAAGGATTACTCACAGCTCTGGGATTGGATCCGCGAATTTGTCCCGCTCCCCGATTCGCTGAGCTACGGCGAGCCGCTCGGGAGTTGAGAGTTGAGGGTTGAGAGGCAGGCTGCCCGGCTACCGGAGCGGCGGTGGATATTTTGTGTTTGTTTCTTTTGCGGACATCACGGCGCAGCCGCGTTGCCTCCGCGGAAAGGCTTGCTTTCCCCCAGCGAAGGCGGTGATTTTGCGGGTTATTCAGGTGGCAGACGAGCCATCTGGAGCGTTTCACAGAAAGCCCTTGCATCCCGGCGCGACCACGGTCGCCCACAAATGATCCGCACCGCCATAAGCGGCGCACCAAGAAAAATCACATGCCTGTCCAAGACGAAGTCATTGAAATCGAGGGGAGAATCATGTCAGTGCTCGCCGGAACGATGTTCCGCGTGGAGCTGGCCAACAAGCACCTCGTGCTCGCACACATCTCGGGCCGCATGCGCAAAAGCTTCATCCGCCTCACCACGGGCGACCGCGTGAAGCTGGAGATGTCGCCCTACGATCTCTCGAAGGCGCGCATCGTTTACCGACTTCAGGGCTAGTCGCGCAGAGCGTCGCGGCACCACGCAGCGCAAATGTCGGGCCGCTGCAAAAAGTGCGCGCGCCTTGAGGTGTGTGCGCATCGGATCTGCGACGGGGCATCGCAACTCCCGGCTTTCGGATTGACTCAGCCCGTGGCGTGCGGGCTTTTCGCAGAAGCAACTCCTCCCCGTATGCACACACTCCCCCGTCTCGCCAGCATCGCCACCGTATTTGCCCTTGGCATTTTCCTCACACCCGGAACCGCTGCCGCCGCCAATGCAAAATCACCCGCTGTCAAAAAGGCGGTTTTCGGGGACACAATGGACGGGGAGCTTGTCGAGATTTTCACGCTCGCGAATTCGCACGGGGTGAAGGCACGCGTGATGACGTGGGGCGCGACGCTCGTGAGC
>Ga0194061_1000768_pt1 | contig 19568 bp, 13 predicted proteins | sample SepL2221m_MetaG_FD_163423 | JGI IMG/M metagenome (GOLD analysis project Ga0194061, IMG submission 163423) | Anoxic zone freshwater microbial communities from boreal shield lake in IISD Experimental Lakes Area, Ontario, Canada - Sep2016-L224-21m | ecosystem: Environmental > Aquatic > Freshwater >... | reverse complement strand
TCCCTGCGCCGCCGCAGGCGGGGCCGGAAGGGATTCGTGTGATGTGTGGGTGTTGGTATTGGGCACAGGGTTCATGGTGTTTGGGTTGCCCTATCCCGTGTCCAAAGAATTCGGTGGCGGCATACTCTGAAGGAATTTGCATTCGCGTCCGCCGCACCGGAAACGGTCAGAACGTGGATGGGCGTCGGGGAGTGAGGGGGTCTGTCATCTTCTCTTCGGAAAATGGCACGCTACTCCGCCAATTTCGGACGCCAGCTTTTTGCCGTTGGTTCGTCACGTTTTTTTCCAAGCTCGTCGAGCCATTGGTCGAGCGCATCGAGTTCGTCCTTGCCGAAGAGCCACTCGTGGCCGCGGCCTTCGAGATAGCGGATCGTCAGCGGGGTTCCGCTTTCCTTGAAGGCGGGTTCCATCTGCTTCCAGACTTTCGAACCGCCGTCCTTCGCGCCCACGAGGACGAACATCGGCACTTTGCGAGTCGCGTCGTCCTTGGGGATTCCCATGAGCGAAAATTTTCCGCCACCGTCGCGACGGACGGGATAGGCCGCGTCGAGAACCATTCCGCCGAGGCCCGCGCCGCCGTCGTGCCACAGCATCAGCGCCATTTGTCCGCCCGCGCTGAAGCCCATCAGCACCGGGCGGTCGTCGGAGAGTCCCTCGATCGCGGCCAGCGCATCGAGCGTCTTCGGCAGGCGCGCGACATCCACGGCACTCCATGCGGCGTAGTTTTTCTTGGTAAACACAACCAACGCGAAACCGTGGCTCGTGAAACGCGGCGCGAGTTTTTCAATCGCAGAATCCATCGAGCCGCCCGACGGATGCATCCAGAGGATCAGCCGCTGCGGCTTGTCCTTGCCCGCCATCGGCGACATGCGCACGCGGAAGCGGAGTCCCTCGGCCGGCGCGCCTTCGACTGTCTTGACCCCCGCGACCTCCGCGCCTTTTTCCGCACGCGCCTCGTCCGCAGTCTTGGCCTTCGCGAGCAATTCCGGGAAGCGGGGCTCCGCGTGCAGCGAGGCCAGATCGTCGTCCTTCTCGATCAGCGCCGAATCTTCAAAGCCCAGTTTCACGGCCCTCGCGAGAGCGGCCAATGCCTCGTCCTTTTTTCCGAGCCGCGCATGGGAGCACGCGAGATTGTAATGGGGTTCGGGGGCGCGCGGCACCAGTTCGATCATCTTGCGGCAGACTTCGCCGATTTCTGCAAAGTCCTTTTGAGCAAAAAGCGTCTTCAGCCGCTCATTTAAGCGCATGAATTCGACAGCCTTTTCTTTCTCGGATTGCGCCGCATCGCCCGCCTTGGGCTCGTCCGCACCAACGCGCAAAGGCGCGATCGCGGACGCGAGGCAGAGAATGAAAGTGGTTACGAACTTGAACATGGCAGGTAGGGTTCTGATTTGGCGGCGACGGCCATAATGGTCACGGGTTCGTGAGATTTGGCGCCCACGTTCCGTCGCGGAGTTCGGGCGTCTTTCCGTCGGCGGGGAAGGTCGTCTTCACGGCTTCGCTCAGCTTGGCGGAAAGCTCGGCGACGGTCGCGGCGTGCCCGGGTTTGTCGGCGAGGTTCGTGAGTTCCTTCGGGGCGCCATTCTCGGAGTGGTCGTAAAGTTCGCGGCCCTGCCGGCCATTATCCCACTCGGTGTAGCGCCAGCGCGACGTGCGCAGCGTGTAGCCGAAAAAGCGCTTCACATTGTCTCCGATGGCGGGAGCCGCGCCGAAGCGCTTGATGCCGCCGCCGCGCAAGACTTGGCTGACCGCCCAGCCGCGGCCTACCGCGCCCGGATCTTTCAAAATGGGCATGAGGCTCTGGCCCTGGAGATCCGCGGGCGGCTTGCTGCAGGAAATTGCTTCCGCGCCCGCCGCACCGAAAACGCTCAGAACGCGGACGGGCGTCGGGGAGTGAGGGGGGCTGATGTTCGCGTTTTCCGGCCAGTAGAGGACCTCGCGCACGGAGCCGTCGCCGAGCGTGATGGTCCAGCTCATCAAGCGCGCGCCTTTTTCCGGCAGGGCGAGAAAAGTGGAGTTGCCGACGCGCCAGCGTGTAAGAGTCTGGCCTTGGTAGGGAACGTTTTCCATGTGCTGGACAATTCCATGCCAGAAGCCGATCGCCGAGGGGATTCTTGAATCTGACGTTCACAATCCGTCTCAATCCAACGCAACTTCCAAGAAAACAGTCTGTGACGGGACACGCCGCCCGAAGCCGGCGTGGAAAGACGGTTTGCGGCGACCGCTACTTTGCCGGGCGCTTGCCGAGGAGGAATGCGAGCATGTCATTGAACTCCCCGGGCGGGATCGTTTCGCCGAATGACGGCGGCATGAGCGAGGTTTCCGTCTCCTTGCGCTCGACGATGTCGTCCTTCGCCACGCGCGTTTCCTTGCCTGCGGCGTCGGCAAAGACGATCTGCGCGCCCTGCTCTCCGCGGAAGAGGCCGCCCACGACAGACTTGTCTTTCAATGTCACGACCATCATCCGGAACGCGCGATCGACGTTGCGATTCGGGTCGAGGATGTCTTCGAGCAGGCGATCGGAGCCACGTCCACCGATTCCATCGAGCTGCGGTCCGAGCATGCCGCCCTTGCCCTCGATGGTGTGACACACGGCGCAATTGCGCGCGAAGACGTCCGCACCCCGCGCGGCGCTTGCGGTCGTGGGATTGAAATCCGCGCGGCGGGTCGCAATGAGCTTGTCGATGACGGCATTTGCCGAGGGAAGATTTGCGGTGAGCGTGGCCAGGCGCTTGTCGATGTCCGGCACCTTGGCGGCCTTGAGGCGATCCACGAGCGCCTTGTCGCGCAGCAGAAGAGCGGGCGCCTTTCCTTCGGCACAAGCGGCCAGCACCATCTCCGCACCCTCTGGTGATCCTGCGAGCACCATGGCGAACGACTGTTGCAACCGGTGGGGCGCGTCCCGCAGCGCGGTTGCGATGACGGCGATTGCCGCGGGCGTTCTTGCCTCGGCCAGCGCGGCGGCGAACTTCTCCCGCAACGGAGCTGGCGCACCGGAGTCGGTCACGATGGCCGCGACCTGCGGGATGGCCTTGGCCGGATCGCCTCCAAGCAGGGCGCGGGCGGCGGCCGTGCGGGTGTCCGGATCCATCGCACCCGCGAGCGCAAACTTTGTGAGCGTCGGATCGAATTCCTTCAGCTTCAGCGTCCGGACGAGATCAACGGCGACCCGAATTCCACGCGATGCATTCGCGTGACCTCCGAACCCGAGTTGAGGCAGTTCGGGCTCAAACCGGCCGAAGGCGATCCACGCAAATCCGGATCCCGAGTTCCCATCCGTGACTTCGAACAAGCCACTCCGGCCGGAAAATTCCGCCAGATCCCATGTCACCTTTTGAGCAATGTCGTTGCGCGGGGGCGCGGCCTCGCGGAGCACGGCGTTGGTTGCCGCGTCGCGCAGCCGGACGAAGTTCGTTTTTGCCGCGGCACCATCGCTGGGGCCGTCGTGTCCGCAAACGAAGAAACTCAGTTTTTCCGGGAGCTTGAATGCAGGGGAACGCAACTTGCCGGTGAGTGGCTCGCCACTCGGGCGGCTGGACATGAACGGCATCTTTTTTCCGTCGGAACACAGGCGCTCCTCAAATACCCACGGATTGAGCGACGGCTGCAAGCCATCGACCTGCGAGTTGGTCCAGACAGGCGCCGGCTCCCCTTGGGAAAGAAGCGTGTGCACCACCTCGGGTCCCCATGAGCCAAAGATCTTGTCCAGGGGTATGCGGCGCTGTTCGAGCGCCGTGACCAGCGCTTCGACTCCCACTGCGAGGTCACTTTTGTCCTTTCCGAATTTCCGCCGGGCGAGCGCAACAAGCGATTCGACCTTCGCGCCGGAAACATTGGCAACGAGTGACGGCAGATGTTTTATGAAGACAGCCGACGGGACACTGTCGTGGCTCTCGAAAAACGTCATCCGGCAGTCCGCGGCGGCCTCGCCCCCGGAGGCGAGAAGCATATCGAGCACGGGCCCCCGTTCCTCCTCGGCCAGTTTATCCAGGGAAATAGCCTTGATCACAGCGGGTTCGCTCAATTGTTTCCGAAGCGCAATGCGGGTGGAGTGGATGAGATGGTCGTCGCCGGCCGGCGCGGCCCGCAGGAGCCCGGTGAGCGCGGCCACATTTCTCGCGTCAGGATGGGCTCCAAGCGATTCGGCGGCATTGCGGCGGACAAACGCGTCAGGGTCCGTCGTCGCGTTGCGTACCGCATCGGCGAGGGCAGGCTGCCAATCGGGGAGTTCGCGGGAGATCTTCACCGCATGGGTTCGCACGAGCGCATCGGCATCCTTCAAAGCAGAAAGGAGCGTGTTTGATTCGAGCGCACCGAGGCGCGATAGCGCCCAGAGCACATTCAACTTCTGGAAGGCGTTTGCAGGCGTCCCGAGGGCTTTCTTAAGCGCAGGCAGCGCCTCCGCGCCGTAGTGATCGCAAAGTTCATTTAGTGCAAGTGTCCGCCGGGTAAGATTCGCGGAGCCGAGTTCCTTCAACCATCCCGGAATGTCCGTGGGCAGTGCTCCGTAGAGCTCGCCGCCCTTCTCGCCGCGATACACGATGCGCCAGAGCCGTCCGCGCTCACGATCGCGGCCGGGATGTGAAAGCGACACCTCGTAGTGGCCGATGATGCGATTGTAAAAGTCCGCAATATAGAGGGCTCCATCCGGGCCCCAACTGAGGTCCACGGGACGGAACCATGGGTCATCAGTGCTGACGAAATCCGGCATCTCCTTTCCTTTGGACGACGATCCCTCCCAGTTGATTTTGTCGTGATTGATGCGGCTCGTCGCCACATTGCCGATGAACATATGATCCTGTAGGTCCGCCGGCCACGCCGTGTCGCACACATACATCGGCGCGCAGATGGCGGTGCTGCCGTGCGAGTGTGTGATCGTAGTGGGGCCAAAGCCGAGCCCATTGTCCGGCTTGCCGAAACTCGGATAAGACGCGCCACGCAGGAGCTGGTAGATCGGCGAACTGTGGCAGTCGGCGCTGAAGAGATTCCCGCGATTGTCCCAGCAAAGGCCGAATGGATTCACCTGCCCCCATGTGTTTCCCTCGACGCGCGAGCCGTCGAGCCGCACGCGCCAGGTGTTGCCGCTCTGGATTTGCAATTCGCTCCCGTCGCGCCCCTTCAGCGTGCTCACGTTATTGAAGCCGTGCGTGCCGTACAGCCATCCGTCCGAACCCCGGCGGAAAGAGGCGAGATTTCCATGAGTGTCACGCTCCCAGCCAAGCGGGCCGAAAAGCACCTCCCGTTTGTCCGCCTTGCCGTCGCCATCCGTGTCCTCCATCAACCAGATGTTCGGAATGCTCCACACGATACATTTCCAAGTCAGCCTGCCATTCGAGCCCGGCGATCGGAACGGATACACGCCGATCGGGATGTTCAGCCCGTCGGCAAAAACCTCGATCTTCCGCGCCCGCCCGTCCGGTCCAAAGTCCGAAAAAATCCGCACTGTGTCCCGCCCCGGCTCGCCGGCCTTGAGCGCATTTGGATATTCGCGCGATTCCGTGATCCACAGGCGCCCGAGCACGTCCCACTGCATGTTCATCGGCTTGCGCAGATCCGGCTCGCTGGCGACGAGCTGGATTTCGAATCCTGGCGGAAGATGAAACGTCGCGCGCTGCTGCACCGGCGTGAGCGGCTCCGTGGAACGGACGAGTTCCTGGAAAAGATTCTTATTGTCCGCGGCAACGGCGGTGGCGGCGAGGGCGGGAAGGAGCAGGTATAACTTCATGGTGAAAAAAGAGTGTCCGGCTAAAACCGCGCCGGGGTCAATATCATAGGCGAAATCGCTGGGTTCTGCCGCGCCAGCAACCCCGCCGGGGCGTGTGTGTGTTACAAGGCATGTCCCGGTGTATTGCGACTGACAGAGAAGATCATGACGACTTTTCCATCTGGTTTCCCATGGCGGCGCTCGCCCGGAGTATCTTGGCCAGAATTTCTTCCCCCTTATTTTTCCAGCCGTAACGCTTGGGAGCCAGATTGCGTCGGATCAAGTCTTCTTTGATAGCCCCCTGCGCAACGGCGTCCTCCCCAAGGATCAAATCGTCCCTACTGACTGACTGCAAAAAATTGCTTCCGCGCCCGCAGCATCGGAAACGGTCAGAACGTGGACGGGCGTCGGGGAGTGAGGGGATCTCCTCGACATCATCGCGGGCGATCCTTTCCAAAACCCTCCGCCATACGAGAAACTTGTTGGCGATCTGGCCGGGGCGTATTCGCGCCGCATCAATTTCCAGCATCGCCTAGATCAGGTCTATGCCGCCGAACGCACCGTGAAGGTTATCCGCATGTGGACTCACTACGGGTGACCGGCGGGAAGGGAGTCGGGAGTTAGGGGGCGGAGGTTGGAGGGCCAACGGATACCTGGACCACGGACCACGGAGAGCGGGAGGCGGAGGTCGGGGTCAGTGGTCAGTAGCCCCGTAGTCCGCTCTCCACTCTCCGCCTTCCGCCTTGTCCGTCCGGCCCTTCGTGGTTAAGGCGCCGGCGTGATTACGGTCACGCTTGAAGAAAATGGCAGGTCCGTCCTGCCCGAGGCGCTTTGCAAGGGTTCCACCTCGATCGGGGTGCGAAAGTCGAGGTGCCCCTGATCGGCGATCACATCGGGTTGAAACCGTGCGGCAAGGCCGCGCCCCACTTTGTGACCGCCGTTTTTTTGATCGCATCGCGATCGATGACCCGGCATTCGCGCGTCCGCCGTAGGCGACGATGCCGCGGGGTGTGGATTCGAGACGCGCGAAGTATCTGGACATTACCCCGGCCATTAACCATACGAGATCCAACCCATGAAAATACACCCTGTCCTTGCGGTTGCCGTGATGCTGACCGCTGTTGCGCTTGGCGACGGCAACGTTCCTCCCGCGGGCTTCACCCCGCTTTTTAACGGCAAGGATCTTGCCGGCTGGTGGGGCACAGGCGGCGGGAATCCAAGGAAATTTCTCTCACTCACCGCGGAGAAACAGGCAGAGGAGCGGGCGAAGGGCCTTGCCGATATCCAAAAGCACTGGTCCGTCGCCAATGGGGAATTGATCAATGATGGAGAAGGGCTCTATCTCACCACCGAGCAGGATTACGGCGACTTCGAGCTGTTTGTGGAGTATAAGACTGTTCCACTGGCGGATAGCGGCATTTACCTGCGCGGCCTCCCTCAGGTGCAAATCTGGGACAGCACCGACAAAAGCAAGTTTGAGCTCGGAGCGGACAAGGGATCGGGCGGACTTTGGAACAACAGCGCCGGCGCGCCAGGCAAGGATCCCCTCGTCAAGGCCGACAGGCCCTTCGGCGAATGGAACAAGCTTCACATCATCATGGTCGGCGAAAATGTGACGGTGACACTCAATGACAAGCTGGTGGTGGATAACGCGCGACTTGAGAATGCCTTCGACAAAAAGGAACCCCTGCCAAAGACCGGCCCCATCAAGCTCCAGACGCACGGTGGCGAGATCCGCTGGCGGAATATCTTCATCAGGCCACTGCCGGCAAAAGCCAGATAGACTTTGCCAGCATCCCATCCGCGTTCGGCTGGCCTGCACCCGATGTGATGCCGATGACAGGAAATTGCTTCCGCGCCCGCCGCATCGGAAACGGTCAGAACGTGGACGGGCGTCGGGGAGTGAGGGGGTCTGGCGTAATTCCGATGGGCCTATTTCCGCGGACAACCGTCCGTGCCCCGGAGCGGGCGCAGGATTGACGAAGGACGCGAAAAGAACTTTTCTTCCGGCAACCCGCCCCGCAAACATTTTCGATCCATCCAACCATGACACCACACCGAACCCTCCTGTCACCCATCAGCATCCTCGCGGCCGCCCTAGCGGCGCTGATCCTTGCCACCGCGCCGGGACGCGCGCAGCTTCCCCTCCGGGAAAACGACGTCGTCTGCGTCATCGGGAACGCGCTGGCCGACCGCATGCAACACGACGGCTGGGTCGAGACGGTCATCCAGAGCAGGCTGGCCGACAGGAAGCTCACCTTCCGCAACCTCGCCATGGTCGGGGATACCGTCACCAAGCGCCCGCGGCACCAGGGTTTTGACAAGCCCGAGAAATCGCTCACCCTCTGCAAGGCCGACGTGATTTTCGCCTTCTTCGGCTACAATGAATCCTTCTCGGGTAAGGATGGCGTCGAGGGTTTCAAGAAAGACCTTGGCGCGATGATCGAGCAGTACCGCGGCATCCAATTCAACGGAAAATCCGCGCCACGCATTGTCCTTTTTTCGCCGATTGCCCACGAGAACCTCAAAAGCCCGAACCTCCCGAACGGAGCCGCCAACAACGTGAACCTGGCGCTTTACACCGGCGCGATCCAGCAGGTTGCCGAGGAGAAAAAGGTCGCCTTCGTCGATCTCTTTGCCGCATCGCAGGCTCGCTACTCCCGGTCGAAAACACCCCTTACGATCAACGGCGTCCACCTTCTCCCCGAAGGCAACCGCCAGCTCGGCGAGATCATCGCCAGCGCCCTCACGGACCAGGCCGTCACGGCCGCCCCCGGCCTCGAGCCGCTGCGCCAGGCGGTCATGGAGAAGGACTGGCACTGGCACAACCGATTCCGCGCCACGGATGGCAATGACATCTGGGGCAATCGTTCCGGCCTCAAGTATGTCAACGGACAGTCCAACGCGGAAGTCCTCCAGCACGAACTCAAGATGCTCGATGTGATGACGGCGAACCGTGATCCGAAGATCTGGGCGCTTGCCGCCGGCAGGAGCCACACCGTTTCAGACGCAAACGTGCCGCCGCCGATCGAGGTCATCTCGAACCTCAAGGACAAGCCGGCGACCGAACTGGCCTATTTGAGCGGACAGGAAGGGGTCGCCAAAATGAAGGTTCCGGAGGGTTTCAGGGTGAACCTTTTTGCCGACGAGAAGATGTTCCCCGCGCTCGTCAATCCCGTCCAGATGCAGGTGGATGCCAAAGGCCGCCTCTGGGCCGCATGCTGGGGCACTTATCCGAAATGGGAGCCGGGCAAGCCCATGGATGACAGCCTCCTCATTTTCACCGACACCGATGGCGATGGCGTGGCCGACAAGGTCACCGAATTTGCCAAGGTGCATAACCCGCTCGGTTTCGAGTTCTGGAACGGCGGCGTCATCGTGACTTCGCAGCCCGATATTCTCTTTCTCAAGGATACTGACGGTGATGGCGTGGCGGACGTGCGCATCGTGCTTTTCCAGGGGATTGACTCGGCGGATACCCACCACTCGGCGAACAATCTCATCTACGGCCCCGACGGCGCGATCTATTGGCAGAGCGGCATCTTTCTCCAGAACGCCTTCGAGCATCCGTGGGGGCCCCCGCTCCTCTCGAATGCGTCCGGGATGTATCGCTTCGACCCGCGCCGCTACACCATCACGTTCCACGCCGGAAACAGCCCGAACCCTCACGGCATTTCCTTTGACCGCTGGGGTTACCACTTCGCAAACGACGGCACGAACGGCGAATCCTTCCAGGTCCGCCCGTCCGGCAACGGCTTCGCGATGCACAAGCTGGTCAACAAGCAAGTCCGCCCCGTCCCGGCTGACGCGATCATCTCGAGCGAGAACTTTCCGGAGGACATCCAGCAGGATTTTCTCGTCTGCAACTCCATCGGCTACCTTGGCATCAAGCGCTACAAGCTCCACCGCGACGGCTACACCGGGGAGGGCAAGAACATGATGCCCGGCGAAATCTGGGGCACTCCGACGCCGGATTTCATCAAGAGCGAAGACAGGAATTTCCGCCCCACCGATGCCGTGTTCGGCGAGGACGGCGCGCTCTACATTTCCGACTGGCAGAACGTCATCATCGGCCACATGCAGCACAACATCCGCGACCCGTACCGCGACCATGCCCACGGCCGGATCTATCGCGTCGTGAACAAGAACCGTCCGCTGCAAAAGAAGGTCGCCATCGACGGCCAGCCCATCCCGGTGCTGCTGGAGAACCTGAAGCATCCGGTGGATGGCGTGCGCCAGCGCACCCACATCGAACTGAGCGGGCGCGATTCAAAGGAAGTGATCGCCGCCACCCAGCAGTGGATCAAACAGTTCGACCCCGCGAAGGCCGGGGACGCGCATCATTTGCTCGAGGCGCTCTGGATTCACCAGCAGCACAATGTGCGGAACCTTCCGCTCCTCGAGGCCGTCCTCAACTCGCCCGAGCCGCACGCGCGGATTGCCGCCGCCACCGTGAAGCACTACTGGGGCCCGGCGGATCCGACCAAGGGCAAAATGCCCAGCGTGATCGTGCAGGAGGAGACCAGTGCCCCGGTCAAAATCCCCGCCCATCTCACCGGCAATGACGCCAAATCCTATGCGCTCGGGGCCCGTGTCTTCGCCCGCGACGGCCACTGCATCACCTGTCACCAGCCGAACGGCGCCGGCCTTGCCCCGACGTATCCGCCGCTCGACGGCAGCCCGTGGGTCACAGGCAGCGAAGATCGCCTCATCAAGCTCACGCTCCACGGCCTCTGGGGGCCGATTGAAGTCAAGGGCGTCGCCTATGATCCGGCAAAAGGGATTCCACCAATGACGCCCTTCGGCGCACTCCTCAGCAACGAGGAAATCGCCGGCGTGCTGACTTACGTGCGGAACTCGTGGACAAACAAGGCTACGCCCATCCAGCCGGCGACCGTTGGAAAAGTCCGCGAGGCAACCAAGGACCACAGCATCTTCTGGAAGCCGGAGGAACTCCTGAAAGCCCATCCTTTGGAGTAATCAGTCTGGCCCTTGTTCTCTGGATGCGGGTGCGCTCAAGCTCGGCCTTCGCCTCATCGAGCGTGGCTGCGTTCAGCGGCACGCGCCAGGGAGCGGTGCGCCCGTCGCCGATGTTCATGCGGAGCTACGCGTAGTAGCGAGTGCCGCGCAGCCAGAGGCCGGTGATTTTGCGCTTGCGCGAATCATGCACCGCCTCAAAGCTTGCGGCCTGATGGATGCCGTTTTTACCACCTTTACGCGTACACGTAGCATGACGTTTCACAGCGTCACTGCAGCACAAAGCGTATTACAAAACGACGAAAATTTGCCCTCTACAGAGAGGCCGACGTGGCGGAATTGGCAGACGCGCTAGACTCAAAATCTGGTATCCGCAAGGATGTGTGGGTTCGAGCCCCTCCGTCGGTACTTTTTGAAAGCCGCCAACCGGCGGCGCGGACGCACGCTGTTCAGATCAACTCTTCGATCGGCCGCCGACGTCCACGAGATTGTGCGGACGTCCGGTCGTCTCGTTGATCGTCTCGCTGCGCGCGTCAATGCCGAGTTGGCGGATGCGCGTGAAATTATCCTCGTGCGTGTCGAAGTCGCCGATGCTCAGGCTCACGCAGCGGACGCCCGCCTCGACGAGTCTGCGCGCGAGCAGGAATTTCTGCGCTCACTTCGGGCTTTCCATCGTTTCGGGCATCTCGGGCAGCGCGATGCGCGGCGTGTAGCGTTCGAGCACGCGCGGGTGTTCCTTTGCGAGGTCGAGCGCGTCGGCAAATTTCCCCGAGGTGAGGATGCCCGTTGAGAACTGCGTGAATTTGTCGATCTCGTCCATCGAGCCGCTCGCATCCGCGTCGCGCCGAAGCGTGTCGAGATCGCGCAGAAGGCCCACGCGATCCTTGAGCCTGCGCACTGTGAGACCGTCCGTGAGCGCGAGGCTGTCGCTGCGGCCATGACTCTGCTTTTCGAGTTCGGCCAACATGCCGGTGGATAGAGCGAGGGGAAAAACGTGCGAGATGTCCGGGCGGTACGCCGAGTGCGTCGCGCCGAGGAAGCCGGGCTGCACGCTGTTCCGCACGAATGGCCGACCCTGCATGAGGTCCACGAAAAGCGGCGCGGTGTCGCGCGCTTTGCCGAGCAGCTTGTTCACGACCGATCCCATCGCGGGACGCCCGCCGACATTCACGGTTCCTTTTCCGTGAAGCCCAACTGGCACTGGAAGGCGTCGTGCTTCCCGTCCGCGCCCACGAGCGAACGGAGGAAGACATACTTGCCCGCATTCGCCGTGAGCCTCGGCAGAAGCTCGGTGACGTGGAAGCCGGGGATTTTTGTGCGGATCGATCCAAACTCGCCGCGGATCTCCGACAGCGCGTCCGGCTTCGGAACGATCAGACCCATCTGCGGCGGCCCGCCGTCGAGGTGGATATTGATGACCGCCTTGCTCGACGAACGAATCCCCGCGGCATTTTCGGTGCGGAGCATGTCCGCGACAGTCAGCCCGCCAAAGCCCATCACGCCCTCCTTCAGAAAATTCCGCCGTCCGACGCCACGGCATGTCTGGGGTTGTGATGTCACGATCGCGTTCGGGTGGAATGGATCTTTCAAGGATGCCCCGCGCGGGCGTTTTTCACCGGCACGGCGGAAAGCGGCGACACGCGGATGAATGCGTTCGGAGCCGAGCGCACAATTGCGGAATATAGAAATTATAATCTTTGCTGTTTTCTCGGACGCGGTTGGCACGCCGCCAGCTTGGTATTCATGGTAATTATATTATTTATAGCCATGAAAACCTCAATCTTCTCGCTAGCCCTTCTCCTCACCGCAAAATTCACTGCCGCCGCCTTCGACATCGGCACTCCCTCGGACTCCACGCCCTACGACCGCTACATGAGCCCGGTTCGCACGGTCCTCTCCCAGCTCGGCCAGCAAAAGCCCAGTATGGAACAGGTTAAGAAACTCATGATCCAGGGCCGCGGCTTCCATTACCGCATGGAAAACCCCTACGTGGCAGCCATGCCTCAGACCACGGCGGCGAAGCGTTCCGGCGATTGCAAGGACAAGGCCCTCTGGCTGTGCAGCCAGCTCGGTGACAGCGACGTGCGCTTCGTCATCGGCAAGACCGAGGCCGGCGTCCGCATCAGCCACGCCTGGGTGCTGTGGAGAAACGAAGGCCGCTGGTGGCTGCTGGACTGCACGCTGAAAAGCGCGCCCATCCCCGCCGACTCGCTCCCCGAGAACCGCTACATCCCGCTCTACAGCTACAGCAAGGGCAGCACTTTCCGCCACTCCGCCACGCAGGTCGGCCTCGCGCAGGTCGCCAGCAAGCGCAAGTCGCCCGTCGCATCGAACTGACCCGGAAGCATCACAACTTGGTTGGGCTACTGAGCCCCCCGGACCGCAAGGCCCGGGGGGTTCAGCTTTTCCGGGGCATGCTGTTAAAAACGGACATCACCTGACCTCTGATCGAAATGCGTCAACCGTTGAATGTTGGATGTTCAATGTTGGATGTCGGACGTTCGTTCCCCTACCCTCCGCGCAATGCAGACACTCACCCTCGGCACCAGTCCCCTCACCTGCACGCGCCTCGCCTACGGGTGCTGGCGGCTCGCCGGAAGCGAAGGTGGGCTACGGCTCGAAGACCGCGACGGGATGCGGGCCGTGCGCGCCGCATTCGATGCAGGCTTCACGCTCTTCGACAACGCCGACATTTACGGACGCGGCGAGTGCGAGCGCATTTTCGGCAAAGTGCTGCGCGACACGCCGGGCATGCGCGAACGCATCGTCCTCGCGACCAAATGCGGCATCTGCCCGCCTTGGGATGGCCGCGTGCATTGCTACGACTCCTCCGCCGCCTACATCATCGAGTCCGTCGAAGGCTCGCTGAAGCGCCTCGGGACCGACCACGTGGACCTGCTCATGATCCACCGCCCCGATTTCCTCGCCGACCCGCTCGAGATCGCCGCAGCATTCGCGCAGCTCCATGCGCAGGGAAAAGTGCGCGAATTCGGCGTCAGTAATTTCGGTCCATCGCAGCTCACCGCGCTGCAAAAAAGTTTCCCGCGGCCTCTCATCGTCAATCAAATCGAAGTGAGCCTCGGCGCGCTCTCGTGTCTCGACGACGGCACGCTCGACCAGTGCATCGCCGAACGCATCACCCCGATGGCATGGAGCCCACTCGCAAAAGGCGCGCTCCTCACCACCGCAAAGGACACTCGCGCGGAGAAACTCCAGTCGCTCCTCGCAAAACTCGCCACGGAAAAAGGCGTGACCCACGCTGCCATCGCACTCGCATGGCTCTTGAAGCACCCTTCGCGTATGCAACCGATCATCGGCACCATAAACCCCGATCGCATCCGCGAAGCCGTACTCGCCGACTCGATCGAACTGTCGCGCGGTGAATGGTACCTGCTCCTCACCGCCGCCCGCGGCATGCCGTTGCCGTAGCAAAAGCCACCAGATCCCAGCCGCCGCTCAGCAACAAGATCGTTAAATATTGGGCGTTAAACGTTGGACGTTGGGCGTTGAGCCCGCCGCAGGCGCCGTGAGAATCCGAATGCGCGTCCGTCTTTCGACCCTACCGCCGGCACAAAGTCCAAAGCCCCCTCAGCTACACCTTCAGCGCCTTGATCCTCCGCGCGACCTCCTCCGCATTCGCGCGCGAATTAAACGCGCTGATGCGGAAATATCCCTCGCCCGCCGCACCGAATCCCGCGCCGGGCGTGATCACGACGTTCGCCTCACTCAGCATCTTGTCGAACATCTCCCACGAGCCGAGACCGCCGGGGCACTTCACCCAAATGTAAGGCGCATTCACGCCACCCCACGTCTTCCATCCCGCAGCCTGCGCGGCGTCGCGCAGCACGCGCGCATTGCCCATGTAATTTTCGATCAGCGTGCGCACCTGCACCTTGCCCTCGGCAGAATAAAGCGCCTCCGCAGCGCGCTGGATGATGTAGGCGACGCCGTTGAACTTCGTCGTCTGCCGGCGAAGCCACAGCGGATGCAGCGCCTTCTTTTCACCCGACGCAGTCGTGGCCATGAGCGTCTTCGGCACCACGACAAATGCGCAGCGCAAGCCCGTGAATCCGCCATTCTTCGAGAAGCTGCGGAACTCGATCGCACACTCACGCGCACCGGGAATCTCATAGATCGAATGCGGGATGCTAGGCTCGCTGATGTAGGCCTCATACGCCGCATCGAAGAGGATCAGCGTGTTGTTCGCGCGGGCATACGCGACCCACGCCTCGAGTTGCGCGCGCGTCGCGGCGGCGCCCGTCGGGTTATTCGGCGAGCAGAGGTAAATGACATCCACATGCTCCGTCGGCGGCGCGGGGACGAAACCGTTCGCCTCATTGCCTTCGAGATAAACGAGGCCTTCATACGCACCGCGCGCATCCGCGTCGCCCGTGTTGCCGGCCATCACATTCGTGTCCACATACACGGGATACACCGGGTCAGTGACGGCGATGACGTTCTTCGCGCCGAGGATGTCGAGGATGTTGCCCGTGTCGCACTTCGATCCGTCGCTCACGATGATCTCATCGTCCGCCACCTCGATACCCTGCGCGCGGTAATCATTTTCCGCGATCGCCTTGCGCAGCCAATCGTAGCCCTGCTCCGGCCCGTAGCCCTTGAACGATTCGCGCACGCCCATCTCATCCACCGCCTTGTGCAGCGCCGCGCGCACCGCCTCCGGCAGCGGCTCCGTCACATCGCCGATCCCGCAGCGGATCATGCGCTTGGCCGCGTCCGGATTCGCGTCCGTGAACGCCTTCACGCGCCGTGCGATTTCGGGGAAAAGGTAGCCGGCCTTGAGCTTCGAGTAGTTGTCGTTGAGGAATGCCATGATGCGTGGGTGCTGAGATTTCTTTTGCGGGACGCGCGATGTAGTGGCTGCACACGCTCCGGTCAATCGCGCGCGTGCAGCATCGGAGCCGTGATCTTATTCTTAATCCTAATCCTCTGCTCGGGCAGCGTCCGGAACGCAGAGTAAGACTAGGATTATGAGACGTGCTCCGGCATCGCCGTGATCCTCACGAAACAGGAAACAACGTGGGCGTCGCCACGATGGCGCGCGGAAGTTTTCCATTTGTCCGCCACACTCGTGCGCCGCTACGGTCGCCGCAAGCATGACACACACATCCCGATGGCAGCGCCCCTGACCGACGACGAAAAGCGCCGCCGCATGGCGTGGGCGACCGTGATCACGCTCTGGGCCGCGCTCATCATCGGCGTGCTCATCCGCTCCCTGCTGAAGCCAGGCAGCGGCACCGTGTTCCCGATTTTCCACACCGCAGGCGCACGCTGGCTGCACGGCGAAAACCTCTACTCCGGCGGCACCGACTACCTCTACAGCCCGCTCGTCGCCGCGCTGTTTGCACCGCTCGCGCTGATGCCATACTGGCTCGCAAACATCGTCTGGCGGCTCGGCGTCGTCGCGGCGTATCTCGCCGCCGTGCGCACGTGGCTGCGCTGCGGCACCGCGCGGATTCCGGGAAAAAATCACCCGCTCGTCTTCCTGATCCTGCTCCCGCTTTCCATCGGCAGCATCAACAACGCGCAGGCGAATCCACTCGTCGTCGCACTCGTGATGTTCGCCATCATCGCCACGCGCTCCACGCGCTGGGCGATGGCGGCACTGTGCATCGGCGTCATCGCGTATCTGAAGATCTACCCGCTCGCCGCGGGCCTGCTGCTCTGCGTGATTTTCCCGCAAAAACTTTCCTGGCGGCTCGTCGCCGTGCTCGTCGGATTCGGCGCACTCTCATTCATTTTGCAAAAGCCCGCCTACGTCGCCGAGCAATACCATAACTGGGTCGCGACACGCCGCGTGGACGAGCGGCACCACGACATCATGAACCGCCCGCGCGATCTGTGGACGCTCCTCGCCGCGTGCGGCATCGAGCTGAATCTCCGCCTCTACTTCTTCATGCAACTCCTCGGCGGCGGCATCATCGCCGTGCTGTGCTTCATCGGCCGCATCAAAAAGTGGGCCGACGACCGCCTGCTCACGCTCATCTTCACCCTCGTGTGCTGCTGGATGCTCCTGCTCGGCCCCGCCACGGAATCCTCCACCTACATCCTGCTCGCACCCGCCATCACGCTCGCCGCAGTCGAGGCATTCAGCCGGCCGTTCCCGACGTGGATGCGCGCACTCGTAGCGACCGCGCTCACGATTCTCATCGGCGGCGGAGCCTTCATCGCGTTCGCCGGACGCCGGCGTGATCTGTGGTCCATGTCCGTCCAGCAAGTCGGCACCGTGCTCTTCGCCGTCTTCGCGCTCGCGTGGGTCTTCCGCGATTCGCTCTGGCGCGACACGGACACGAAGACTTCTGCGTGACTCCGCTCAGTAAATTTTGAACACCCTTTTCAAGATGAACACACACGGAACGACGAGCAGCAGATAGGCCGTCAGCCAGGGCGGAATGTGAAGTGCGGGAATGCCCGGCACGACGCCGAATAATTTCACCGGCCTCAGCTTCACCTCGGTCGTGAGAACGTGCTCGTCGTGCGCGCGCACGGGTGACTCGTAGGTGCGGACGCCAGTGCGGATGGCATGTTCAAATGTCCGATGGTCAAAACGAATTTGGAGGTGATGCGGTTCTGCTCGCGCCGACGCAGTCAGTTGCCACGTTGCCACTCCGTGTGCGGGACCTTGATCGGCGACAGCGGCAATTTCCTGGAGCCAGCCATTTGTTGCAACCACGCCTTCACCCGGCGCGATATGCGCGATCCTGCCGGCTGCGGAGATTGGAAAATACGCGCTGAACTCCACGGGCTCATTGGCCGAGGGCGGGTGAAATTCGAGGCGAGCAAACGCCCACGTCGCGAGCAGGACGATGGGAAGCAGCGATGCAAGCAGCGGCCGGCCTTCCTGGCGAAGTTGCTTCATCGCGATCATCCCGAGAGTGCTCCGATGGCGTTGCACCGCGGTCCGGTCTTTGCGTTGCTTCGCCTCGCGAAGGAGTATTTTCAGCCGGGCTTTGTCATCCCGGCAGCGGCGCAGGAGCTCCTGGTTGCTCGTCCAGACCCGGACGGCGGTGAGGATGATCGCGGAACCGAGCGCGACGACGATCAACTGCAAGTCCGATGGCAGGCGCAGCAGCCAGCCCAGGATAACGTCCATCACCGCAACGATCCAATGATTGAGCCGTTCGAGCATGTCAGGTGTTTGCGAGCCTCGTAATTTTCCCGCTGTTGCCATCCACATGAAGGTGCTCGCCGGATTGCAGGAAGCCGGTTGCGCCGGGGCAGACGATGGCGGGAATTCCAAAATCCCGCGCGACAATCGCGCCATGCGAAAGCACGCCGCCGCGTTCGATGATGAGGCCACGGGCGTTGATGAACAGCGGCGTCCAGCCGGGGTCGGTCGAGGGGCAGACAAGGACGTAGTCGGTCCCGAGTTCCTCGACCTCGCGCGGATTGAATACGATCCGCGCCGTGCCACTCGCCACGCCGGCTGAGACCGCATCGCCTTGCCACTCGGTTGCGTTCTCGAAGACGCGCGGCATCCCAAGATGACTCAGGTGTTCGGAATCAATCACGTCCGGCAATTCGAGCCGTTGCGCCGATTTCCAGCGGGTCTTCCGGCGCGAGATTTGGGTCTGGAGTTCCTCGCGGCGCGACTCGAACTGATCGAGTTCATCGAGGTGGAGAAAGAAGATGTCGTTGCCGGTATTCCACCGACGGGCCAGTTCGAGAAGTGCGAGCCGGATCAATTCGTATCCCATCATCAAAAAATGTTTGGCCGTCTCACGGTAAGGAAGGAGCGCCCGCGCCTCGGCGAGGTGCTCGCATATTTCCTCCGCGAAGGAACTGCCGCCCCACTTCGCCAGGCTCGCGGGAAGCACGCTCTTCGCGTCCTCGAATTTTCGCACGTTTTCGCGATGAATGTCCGTCATCGAGCGCCCCTGCGAACGGCGGATCTGCGCGATGACTTGCTCCAAGTAAGTCAAGTCCTCCCGCCAGCGCGGCTCGGACAGTTCCATCTCGCCCGCCGCACGATGGCCGTAACGTTCGATAAACTCGTCGAGGCTCGCTCCGTCCTTGGCGACTCGAAAAAGCAGCGCGTCCTGTTCGTACGTGGAGTCATTTTCGAGCGCCATCGTCAGAGTGCTTGCAAGACGCGCACCTTCGACATCGCCCATGAGTTGCACGAGCAGCGCTTCGAGTGCATTCAGCGCGATGCCTCCGAAGAACGCGGGCTTGAGCGACTCCTTGCCAAACGCATTCAGCACCCGCTCGCAGCGGTTGCGTACCTCCTTCACGACTTCCGGCGTCGTGCGGCGCGTCAGATTTTCTGCACGCTGCTCACGCACGTATTCGAGGTACGGCGGCAGGACTTCCTGGTCGAAGACGGCCTTCGCAGTCTTCCTCAAGCGTTGCAGATTCCGCGACGATCGGAGCACCGATCGGATCGCACCGGGCAACTTGAACAGCAGTCGCTCGTCGGCTTTCGCCGCGTCGAATTTTGTGGGTGCGCGGTCGAGTGCGTTCTTGTTTCGCAGCACGGCGGCCAAATCGTAACTCATCGGCAGACCGTCCCAAAAAAGCTGCGAAAGTCGCTCGGGGTCCGCGTAAATGCGTCCGCAAATCAGTTCGAGAAAGCCGTGCTCGCAGACCTCTGCGGAAGGACGGTAACCGAAGTCCTGATACATTAGCCCGAAGCCGCCGGAGCCGCTCATGAAATTGCGGACGATGTCCCACGTCAGCGGCGTCGGCGCACGCAGCGTCTCGCGGAGATTGTGTGTCACCCACAGGCGCTGTTTTCTTCCAGCAAGCCGGCGCAGGTGCAGGACGGTCTCCTCGCGCGCGACCTCGGCATCCTGTGCGATGTCCAGCCCGCGGATTGCGCGCGATTGCAGCAGCGCAAACTTCCCGTCGGCCCAGCCCCACTCGATGT
>Ga0194061_1000767_pt1 | contig 19577 bp, 19 predicted proteins | sample SepL2221m_MetaG_FD_163423 | JGI IMG/M metagenome (GOLD analysis project Ga0194061, IMG submission 163423) | Anoxic zone freshwater microbial communities from boreal shield lake in IISD Experimental Lakes Area, Ontario, Canada - Sep2016-L224-21m | ecosystem: Environmental > Aquatic > Freshwater >... | reverse complement strand
TTCTGGAGCTACTTGTTTGGTGAAGCACCACCAAACAAGTAGCTCCAGAATAATCATTATTCTTTTGCAGGTTCTACCAGTAAGAAATCCAAATAAGCAAGATTGGATCCCTTGTTGTATTTAAGGGTGAGTAAGTTTTTACCAGCTTTTGGGAAAACGATTTCTCCTACTGTTGCCTGGGTCCAATAATGCCAATTACCTGTATTTTCAGGCAGCAACAAACTACAGGCTTTTGCGCCATTCAACCAAAGTTCTGAATGATTGTCCTGGTTACCATACACAGTGATGATCCGATACTTTCCGGCTTTATTAACCTGTATCGTATAGTTGGTCCATTCTCCATCTGATTCCCATCCAATATATAATTGGTTCACCATCGGATCTACTTTATTGGGATGGTTAAAATCGGCCCAGTCTTTTGTATAGGAAATATCAACTCCTTCATTTTCTCTGAAAAAAGCGATGTAGGCTGGAACACCTGGGCGCCAATGGCTTCCATAGTCATGCACTTCATGATTTAATGTAGAGCCTTCATTTTCAGGAGTTACATCATGATAAGCCACACCTTCTCCACCCAGATCATAATATGCCAATTCCACTCTGCCCGGAATTTGCTGAGCTCCTTTCTTATAATATTTATCCTTGAAAGGTTTCCCTTTATAATCTTTAGGTACTTGTGCATTTAATTGAAATGCCTGCACTAAAAAAATAAGAATCAAAACTTTAAAAAATGTTGGTTTCATTTTATTGATTTGAGATTATTCATTTGAATCAACGATGGTTCCATAATCAATCAACAATTCCTCTCCACATTTGATTTCTCTGATTGCTTCAAAATACACACCATCATTCACAGAGATAATATTTGGATTGTCTGCATGATTTAAAAAGATCACAATATCTAATTTTTTAAACCCATAATCAGGCAGGTAGTAATCATCATCATCAAACAAACAATGGGTCTCCACTAAATTTTTACTATGTTCAGGAAGTGCGTCTACCTCTGCCCTTTTAACTTTAATCCATTCACCAGATTCTTTCGAAAAAATATCCTTAATCCCTTTAGGAATATCTGTGATAGCAAATACACCAATACCATGAATTGGTGAAGGTTGAATCATTGCATAAGTACTATGATGCAACTCATTCAATAATTCAATTTTCGTCATAGTATCAAACTTAATATTTTATTTCAAATAAATTATACGCGTAATAATCCGGCTTTATACAAAGTATTCACAGGTTTATTATCCCAGAATAATTCAAAATCTTCCAAACCGGCATTTTCATAGTCAGCTTTAATGGCTTGCAGGGATAAATGCTGTGGATTCTGAATATGCAATTGTGGTAGGATTTTCAATAACCAAGCGCCTTTGTCAGGATCCACACTAATACTAAAATTTGACTTGAGCGTCTGGAAATTTAAAGACATTAGTTCCCAGCTACTCCCTTTTTTTGATTTTTGAATAATCTCTGATTTTGGCGGTTTACCCAGCCAAATAAATTTACTATTTGTATTTGACAGAATATCCACTTCATCAATTGCCAGCTTGATAAAATCAGGATCAATAGTTGTTTTAGGAATTTTGAAATCGAACCAATCTTTTAATGGAAATTCAAAACAAGCACCATGCATATAATTCAATAAAGCTTTCTTCAATCCAAACCCAAAGCTTTCGTGATCTGCTCCTGTGGGGTCATCGTGTTGTATATCATTATTCGCAAATGTTCCAATGGCATTTGTTTGTTTCCGTACTTGAAATTGTTCTGGGTGTAATCCAACCGGACTATGTGCCGTCATGGTAAATAAATGCCAGAAGGCAGATTGTAAAACACCAGTTTCAAAAAGCTGTCGCACCATTTCTAATGAATCGATGGTTTCCTGTTCTGATTGTGTGGGAAATCCATACATCAAATAAGCATGCACCATAATACCTGAATCCGTAAAATGTTTACACACTTTAGCCACTTGAGATACCGTAATTCCTTTATCAATTAATTTCAATAACCGATCAGAAGCCACTTCCAATCCACCGCTCACAGCAATACAGCCAGCAGCCTTCAATAGCAAACAAAGATCTTGTGTAAAGCTTTTTTCAAAGCGCACATTCGTCCACCAGCTCACTACCAACTTACGTCGAATAATTTCGATAGCAATAGATTTCATCAGAGAAGGAGGTGCTGCTTCATCCACAAAATGAAAACCATTCTGCCCTGTTTGTTCAACCATTTCCTGCATGCGATCAACGATGAGTGAGGCAGCAATGGGTTCATAATTTTTGATATAGTCTAGAGAAATATCACAGAAAGTACATTTACCCCAATAACAACCATGGGCCATGGTTAATTTATTCCATCTGCCATCGCTCCAGAGACTATGCATGGGATTGATTACTTCAATAGCAGAAATATATTTGTCCAGATACAGATCGCTATAATCTGGAGTTCCTACCTGCCCTTGTTTATAATCAGCACAACTGGTATTATTAATATAGGTTACTTTTTTATTCACCAACGTAAAAGCACGTTTCAATTCGGTTAGTTCTTTTTTACCCTGCACATGTTCCCATAAAATTTCTAAGGGTGCTTCTCCATCATCGAGGGTAATAAAATCATAGAATTCAAAAACACGAGGATCACTGAGCGAACGCAATTCAGTATTTGCAAAACCGCCGCCCATGGCAACTTTAATTTCAGGATGATTTTTTTTCACCCATTCCCCACAACGCAAAGAAGTATATAAATTTCCGGGAAAAGGCACCGAGATGCAAAACAGTTTCGGTTGTATCGCTTCTATTTTTTGTTGTAGTATGTTGATCAGAATATGATCGAGATAAGTGTATGGTTTTTGTAATGCGGCATAGATCTCGTCAAAACTATTGGCGGACCTTCCTAAGCTTTCTGCATACCTGCTAAACCCAAAATGTTCGTCCACCGTTTCTTTAATCAAGTCACTCAGATCTTCCAGATACATGGTTGCCAGATACTTTGCTTTATCCTGAATACCCATGGAACCAAAAGCCCATTTTAAATCTTCTGCCTGTGCGAATCGACTAGCCTCGGGCAAAAAATTTCTTTTGGCAATTAAATGTGCCATCGTATTGCGTTTGCCCTGAAGAAAAAGGATTACTTCATCAATAGTGAGGATATAATCCTCTTGCATGGCAATGATTCGAGCTATGTTTGGCGAGTGACTCTTTGCAGTTCTTTCGATTTCCTTAAAGAGCTTTTCTAAACCAGATTTACAAAAAATAGCAAGGGTAACTTCAATACCCAGATCAGCCTGGGTAGCGGCAATATTTTTAGTATTGAAAAATCCTTTCAGATAAGCCGTAGCAGGATACGGTGTATTGAGTTGGGTAAAAGGAGGTGTTATAAGAAATATAGTAGGTTGCAATGCAGCTATTTTCAAACAAATGTACTACTTGCATTTCAGTTAAGCGTACAACCAAAAATAGATAAAATTTGAATTGGAGTAACAGGTCATGAACACTATTGTATCAACAACCAGGTATAAGATTCAGCAGGAATCGTACACTCAATTAGAACCTGATAATTTCGATCTAATGTTTTAGTGATTTTATTTTTCCCTTTTTCAAGAATGGTTACTTCTTTGCTGAGCCCTGAATAATACAAAGGCAATTTGATGCTTCGTGTAATATTTTCCTTCAGCGGATTATACAACATCAGCAATCCTTTGTTCTTTAAATTGGGATTCAAATGCATGATGCCATCCCAATCTCTTCCATCAGCTCTTCTTAAGTGAATAATATCGCTATTCAGGATCTCGCGATATTGTTTATACCATGCAATCACATTCTTTACAACCCTTTCTGTTTCCTCTGTATCGTATAACCTTGGACCTCTATAACAAGCTTGCACACCAGCGCCATAATATTGCATCATCAATTGTTCATAGTCTTTTAAATGATCCTTCAAAGGCTCTAAAATTGCTTCAGCACCACCGCCCTGATATTTGGTTAATGGCACAAAACCCCAACCCATGGAAGGCGACATATTCCAGGTGCCATCATAAATATTTTGTCGGTTTAAAATTTTCTGATTCTCTCGAGGCAATGAAAAATTCACTTCACGATAACCAATTCCGATTTTGTTTGTCCCATCCAAGAAATACCAATCTGGTGCATTAATATATACTCCTCGTTCATTTAACCAGTGGTACAATTCTTTTTGAATTTCCATTTGCTTCCACTGACTATCGTCAAGTCCTGAATGCCCCGGATGCAAAGTGGATGCGCAAACATCTCCAGGATAAGGACCATCATTTTCCCAAATATCAAAACCAGTTGCTGTAAAGAATTGTTTTATTTTATCTCTATAACTGAGTCCCCATTTACTTCCAAAACAAGGTGCATTACCAAAAAAAGCACCACCGGGTCTTCCTGTCTTGGCACTGATTACATCATCCGCATCACTAATCCTGCGACTTGAAAATAATGAGTACCCTCCCAGTAAAATGCCTTTACTGTGTGCATATTCTGCATGCTGCTTCCAACGCGAAAGATTGGTGTCGGAAATGTCTTCCATATTGATATGACTTCCAAAACTTAAGATCACTGCTTCATATCCTGTGCGCACACATTGGTCAATAGCGCTTTTAACATCCTCATCATTTCTACTTACCAAATGCATGAAAATGGGGTTAGCGCTAGTCCAGGGTGCAATTGTTTGATACATTTTACGAATGGCTAATCCTCTTCGTTCCCGATCGTAACTATCCATTAATAATTCGTGCGTACGCAGGGAAATGAAATGGGTTCCCGGTTCTAATAAAATCGATTTTACTTTCTCGGGATACACTTCTAATTGACAGGGCGTTCTATAATCGTAATTAACCTGAGAAGTGTAATTAGGGTCTACTTCCCAATGTGTGGTCTGATCACTAAGAGGATAGCGCATGGCATTATTGAAAGCATAATTGGTTTCAATATAAATGCCTTCGGGAACTTTCATTCCTTTCGCTGGTTTTACCGTTTTGTTATTGTCAATATTATTTACATTTTCATTGGCCCCTACTACAGCACTTTCTTCTTCCACTGCACTTAGCAATTCACTCACTACTTTATTAATTTGCAACTGAACTGTTCCATTGTTTTGAATCTCCACCCATTTAATCAACAGGGGAATTCCATCGTAGAGCTCATAATGTACTTTTACTTCCACTCCTTTAATTTCGGTAGCATTTGCTTTAAAAATAAAACTGAGCATTTTTCCAGAGGGTTGCTTTTTATTTGACGTCCATCCCTTTGTTTTCCATTTTAAATTTTGAGGGATTTCTTCCATTAGAAATGATGAAAATACAAAACGAGTATCGGCAGGTTTCAGTGTGTCAATCCAGGCAGGCAGCAGATATGCTTTCTCAGTTTGGCCTATTAATCCGCCCACTGCATATTCAACGGCATTGATAGTAACTTTTGCTTCTGAGGAGATGGCTCTTAAAAGTTGCTGTCCATTTATCAGATTTTTATAATCAGTACATCCCAGACTCGAACCAACTATTACAAACTTTCTTTTCAGCAATCCATTATATAAATAAACTTCTTTCCCATTAGCTGATTGGGAAACCTTTGCTTTAAAATCGCCCGAATGAATTACCCAATCTTTCGCAGGAATAGTATCCTGCCAATGGCTAATTACTGAAATACTATTCGTTTGTGCATACAGGGGATGAATAGCAAGAACAAATAACAGTGTAAAGATGAATGTAGATTTCACATCAGAATTTTATAATAATAATAATATATGACCCAACTATTTAACTAAATAAGGTGCTATCGCTTTTTTCCAAATAGCATAGCCTTCAGGTTTCATATGAAGGCGGTCGCCCAGGTACAATTCTTCTCTCATATTTCCATTAGCGTCTAGCATGGCATCGTAGATATCGATAAACCCTGCATTCTTCTGTTTTTTCAAGAATGCCTTTATTGCTTTATTGGCAATTTTAACCCTATCCTGAATAGATGCACGAACAGGGCTTGGTTTGATAGATACATAATCAATGGTAGCATCTGGAAGATTGGTACGGATAATATTGAACAGTGTTTTAACGCGAAGTAAAACTTCTTCAGGAGAAATATTTTCTTGCGATGCCAGATCATTCTCACCGCAATAGATTAGAATTTGTTTAGGTTGATAAGGCAAAATAATATCATAAGCATATCGAATTACATCCACCAGTGTAGATCCACCAAAACCACGATTGATAATTGGATAGTCGGGGAAATAATCATTTACATCTTTCCATTTGGTAAAAGAAGAACTACCTACAAATAATATGGAATTTAATATTGGTTTCTGAGTCGAATCTATTTTTTTAAACGCAACAATCTCCGGCCAAAATCCAGGTGCACTTTGCGCAAATAATTGACTTTGTATTAAAAAAAGGCAGGCAATAAAAGCTATAATTCGTTTCATATTTATGATTTTTTAAAAGTAGCGATAAGATATTTATATGTTTTTCAGGCAATCCTTTTCATTTTAAAACATCAGGTATTATTTTCCAAATTGCCTTTTTAGGAAATCTAACACTTTCATTCTTATTTCATCCACATCAAACATCACTCCATAATGTGGGGCGTCTTTCACAATGATCAATTCGTTTTGAACACCCTTCACCGTTAACCAAGCACTTAATAGTTTCGATTGTTTAGGATCTACACTTTCATCTTTTTCGCCCTGGATAATCAGAAAAGGAGGATCGTTCTTATCAACATAGGTAATAGGACTTGCAATTTTAGCTAGGTCAGGACGAGACAGGGGTGCTGCACCTAATAAAAGACCTTCGGGCGATTTGGGATCATTACTGGTTGGGAACAATACCAATTCAGCCGGACCATAATAATCAACTACTGCTTTGATATTAAATGCCGAACTACTCCCCTTCATGAAAAAATCTGAAACATGATTATTTTTTGTTAGCCCCACCATATTTGCTAAATGTCCGCCTGCAGAAAAACCCATTACTGCAAATCGACTGACATCTAAACCATATTTATCCGCATTATCATAAAGAAATGAAATAGCACGGTTACAGTCTTGCAGATTCGCTGGAAAGATTGCTTCTGTACTAAACCGATAATCGATAGAAGCAATAGCATAGCCTGCCTCAACAATCGCAGCCATGGTTTTGGTCATATAACCCATGTCGGCATACTTATCATTACTCAACCATGCACCACCATGTATTAAAACAACTAATGGGATTTTACCATTCGCATTTTTAGGCAAATAAATATCCAGTAAATGTTTTTGATGGGCATCGTTATTATAACGTAGATTTTCTTTCAGGACAGTCCCAGATGGGAAAAAATGAATAATGGGGTTCGATTGACCTAGAATTCCGGTTGAATATAATAAACAGCAAAAGATTATAAATTTCTTCATGGGGTATCGTTAATAAAGTTTGAATATTAAGATACACCGATTTTTGATACACGCTCATTTTTAAACAAAAGAGGGATCATTTCAAACCAATGAAAAAATACATTTTAGCATTGCAATAATTTTCCAATTTATGTCATTAATTCGTCATAAATAAAGTATGCAACTTCTATTTATAAAAACATAAAAAATTGATTTACAATATTATGCAGCAATAAATAATTTTTTTAACCTTTTTTGTTAAACAAAAATTTGTTTTATAAACAAACTTTTTTTGTTGATAATTGTCTTTAAAACAAAACTGCTATATGAATCAAACACTTTTAAATGTGCAAGTAATTGCGAGTGACAATTACGTTGCGTTTACGTTCTTTATTGGATGTATGGCTATGATGGCCGCTTCTGTGTTCTTCTTCTTTGAAATCCAAAACACTTCAGCAAAATGGAGAACATCTGTTTTGGTTTCAGGATTAATTACATTTATTGCTGCTGTGCATTACTATTACATGCGCGGTTACAACTTGGAAACAGGTGAATCACCAACATTTTTTCGTTATGTAGATTGGACCTTAACCGTTCCTTTAATGTGTGTTGAATTCTATTTAATTACCAAAAAAGCAGGTGCTAAGAGTGGATTATTATGGAAATTAATTTTCGCTTCTCTAGTAATGTTAATTACAGGTTATTTAGGAGAAACTGTAAACAGAGAAAAAAGTGTTCTTTGGGGAGTTATTAGCGGTGCAGCTTACTTCTACATTGTTTACTTAGTATGGTTTGGCGAAGTATCAAAACTTGCTAAAGATGCAGGTGATGCAGTGGCAAAAGCTACTAAAACATTGGCTTGGTTCGTATTGGTTGGTTGGGCAATTTATCCATTAGGTTACATTTTAGGTACACCAGGTGGACTATTTGGATTTCAATTAGTTAGTGATCCAGCAGCTGCTAGTCATGCAATGGATATTGTTTACAACATCGGTGATGCTGTAAATAAAATCGGTTTTGGATTAGTTATCTATGCTCTTTCTCGTAAAGAAGCAGCATAATTAGAAGTACATTTTTATAAGCATGCTTTGCATATCAAAATGCAAAGCATGCTTTTTTTGTAATACTTGATTACATGCTGGAAAAAGAAAATATTGATATTATTATTTGTGGTGGAGGATGTTCTTCGATGCTGCTACTATTCAATTTACAGCGCTATCCGGAATTTAAGACTCTGAAAATATTGGTCATTGAAAAAGAAGCGCAGCAGCAAGAAAAAACATGGTGCTTCTGGCATAAAGAAAATCATCCCCTTCAACACCTCATTACAAGTTCCTGGCAACATATTCAATTTGCATCTGAACATTTCACAACTACGCAAGAAATCAACCCCTATACCTACTCTTCCATTAAAGGAGCAGATTTCTATCACTATTTTTTAAATCAGTTTATCCCTCAATTTCCTAATATTAGTATTATCAGAGATGAAGTACTTAGTATTGAAAAAACATCAACCCAGTTATCTAAAGTAATTTGTAAGCATCATGATTATATCTCTTCTACAGTATTTAGTAGTATTATAGAAAAAGAATTTAACGAAGCTCCTATATTTCTATGGCAACACTTTAAAGGATGGCATGTAAAAACAGAGGAAAAAATATTTAATGAAAATGTGATGACGATCATGGATTTCGCCAACTGTTTACCCAATTCATTTGACTTTGTTTATATCCTACCCTATTCAAGCAATGAGGCCCTTATTGAGGTTACCGCTTTTTCATCAGAAATATGGGACGAAACTGTTTATTTGGAACAGTTAAATAAACATATCTCCAATAAATTGAATGGGGCTAAGTATCAAATTGAGTCAACGGAACAGGGGAAAATTCCCATGGCTTATTATCATCATGCAGCTTTAGGAAAGGCAGGTGAAATTTTAATTGGAAGTGCTGCAGGAAAAATAAAAGCTTCCTCTGGATATGGATTTGAAAAAATGCAAATTGATGCCGTAAGATTAGCCAGTAATTACTTTACAAACAAGTCTCTAAAAAAAGCAGGTCCAAAAAGATTTAAATTCTATGACAAGCTTCTATTAAAAATAATTTTAGAAAAGCCGGAAGAAGCGGTAACCATATTTGCAAAGTTGTTTAAAAAAATACCCATCCCGATGATCCTAAAATTCTTATATGAGGAAACAAATCTTTGCGAAGAAGCTGTAATTTTCAAAAAACTACCAGCTATTCCTTTTATAAAAAGAATTTTCAACTAACATGAAACCCTCCTTTACCTATTTAATATTTCTTTTAATAACAGGTTTGTTCTTGAAATTGATACTATTTCTGTTTCCTCAAAAGGAATTTATTATTGAAATATTAATACTTTTTGCAGGGCTAATATTTACTGGCATCCCTCATGGAGCCATTGATCATCTTGTAGCAAAAAAAACGGCTGCCAAAAGAAAAGATAGTTTTACTCTTGCTCATTTTATTTATCGCTACACAGTCTTCATGTTAATATATGGATTCGCATGGTGGTTTCTTCCAGGATTGAGTTTATGCTTCTTTATTTTTTTAACGGCTTTTCATTTTGGTGCAACCGATATGCATTATTTCGGGAATGAAAATAAATATCTCAGTTTTTTGTTTGGCATCGCCTTAACTGCATGGCTCTTGTTACCGCATCAGATAGATTTAATCATTTGGTTACAGTTGATCATCCCAAAAACAGACCCTATTTTTGTTATCATTTATTTTCTGTTTAAAATTCCGACAATCATTTTTATTTTATTGACGGGTCTCCTTTCTTTTCCAGAAAGGAGTAAAAGGCCAGATTGGTTATTGTTTATGCTACTGCTGATTCTTACGAATAAATTAGGATTGATTGGTGGCTTTGCTTTTTATTTTTCGGGATGGCATGGCTGGCAGGCATTTAATGACATCAAAAATTATATCAATTCAGGAAATACAATTGTTCAGTTATGGAAAAAAGCGATTCCATTTACTTTGCTTTCAATGATTGGTTTGATCATTGTTTATGCCATTACGCCTGATTCAGTTTGGCAAAATTTTGGAGCACCTGCTCTTATTATTATGATCAGTTTATTAACCCTACCTCATATGCAGGTGATGCAAAATATTTATAATAAGGATTATCCCAAGGCCTAATTCTAATCCCTATATTTAGGTAGCTGAAATTAAATCATCCATAGGCATGCAAATAATTATATCAAAGGACTTTGAATCTCTTTCAGTAAATGCTGCTCTAGCTATTACTGAAATCATGACCAACAAATCAAATCCTTTGATCTGTGTGGCTTCTGGTGATTCCCCATCAGGCATCTATAAAAATATTGTTGCTAGTGTTAAACAAAAGGAATTGGATATTAATCAATGGCATTTTTTAGGTTTGGATGAATGGGTGGGATTAAATGGAGCCGATGAAGGAAGTTGCAGATGGCATTTAAACAGAGAAATCTTTAACCCTTTGAATATACAAGAAGAATCCATTTGTTTTTTTGATGGGGCTTCGAATAATCTTGAGCAAGAATGCGCTATTACAGAAAGCTATATTCAAAATAATGGAGGTATTGAAATAGCGATTTTAGGATTAGGCATGAATGGACATATTGGAATGAATGAACCGCAAACGCCTATTAGCTCTCGTTCGCATGTCATAGAACTGGATGCCATAACAATAGAGGTAGGACAAAAATATTTTAACAAGCCGCAACCCCTAACAAAAGGAATTACGCTGGGTATTGCCACATTGCTGGAAGCAAAACATATTTTATTAATTGTAACTGGTATTAAAAAAGCAGGCATAGTTAAGCAAGTAATAGAAGACCCCATTTCAGAATTAATTCCGGCAAGCTTATTAAGAAATCATCCTAATTGCAGTATTTATTTAGATGAAGCAGCTGCATCAAACTTAAGTTTGTAAGAAAATAAATCAGAGCTGATCTAAGTACAAACCAGCTGCACCAAGAATTCCAGCATTATCTAAATCAGACAATTCGATTTCCAAATTCGCAACTGAATGACTGTAGGCGAATGTGTGAATTCGATCCCACATTGTTTTTTGAAAATAGGAATAAGCAAGTCGTACAGACCCCCCCAACACAATATAGGAGGCATCATAAGTATACATGATTAATTTGATGGCATTCCCTAAGTGAGTCCCCAGTTCTGCATAGTATTGTTGTGCTTGCAGGTCACCCGCTTGAGCACGTGAAAAAACTTCTTCCCCATTTAAATGATATACATGTTCAAAATATTGACCACTAGCATAATATTCATAATTATGATCCAGATAATCCACCATTCCAAATTCACCCACCCCGCAATTAGCACCTGCATATAAATGTTTATTCACTATTGCACCAGCCCCAAGGCCAGTTCCAATCGTTAAACCAATCATATTTTCCTTACCCCTGCCTTTTCCAAAATGAAATTCACCCAACGCAAAACAATTGGCGTCATTATTTACAAACACTGGTATTTTATATTTGGCTTCTAAAATTTCTTTTAAGGGCACTTCTTTCCAGGAAGGAATATGTTGCACATCGTAAACGATCCCTTTTTCTAAGTCAACCACACTTGGAACGCCAATTCCTATGGCTGAGACTTCTTTATTTAACAGTGCATCAATCAACAAATAAAAATCAGCTAAAACATCTTCCATTTTCCCGTCTCTAGCAATTCGTTTACTTTGAATATTATTGATCACAGAGCCTTGCACCAACCCTGCACGAATATTGGTAGCTCCAAGATCAATTCCAATTACTTTAGCTTCTGTCATTTTACAATATATGAAAAAGCAAGGTTTTCAAAAGGGAAATCAATTATTGGGAGATGAATGACTGGATTACATACTGTGATCCTATTGTCCTGCGAGGGGCTTACCAATTTCGCCACCTGGGCATTTTCAGGAAAGTAAAAATAAGAAAAATAAAATCGAGTAACAGTAGGGTATCAAAAATTACTACAGCACCATCAAACTACATCCACGAATATCACTATTATCCATCCTTCCAAATACTTCAAAACTTCCATCCTCATAAACCATTCCTACATCGTCTGTGGCAATAAAAGCTGCACTGTCTGCATTTGCGAGATCAATGATATTGAAAACACCTCTTCCACTTGTTTTTACAGTTAAAGGATCTTCTTCGTCTCTCACTAAAATCCTCATCCATGGCGGACAAACAAAAATGCCATCGCCTTTCGAATAAGCCTGACTCAAAAGTTCGGTCATGCCATATTCGGAATGAATTTTCTCAACGCCTAATTGCATCGTCAACTGCTCGTGCACTTCTAATCTGGTCATCTCTCTTCTCCTTCCCTTCATACCCCCCGTTTCCATAACTGCTGTGTACTTCAATTTTTGTGGGAATGATTCTGCAAAATCTAATAAGGCAAATGTGACTCCAATCAATAAAGTCTTCTGTTGTTTGGATTCCAGTAATTGCAATGTTTGAGACAATTTTTCATGCTCATATAAATAAAACCCACTTTCAGAATGTCCGCTATCCCGAATCAATTCATCCACCATCATCACTAAAGAAGAATGCTGTCGTTCTAAATAAGCTGGTAATAATCCAATGATGCACCAATCCTTCGCCTTTCCATAAAACATTTCAAAAGCTATATTGAAGCTCTGCCGATAAAGATTCAAATCCCTCACCCAATGCCTGCTATTGGTAGTTTGTGTAGTGCCACTACTCTCAAAAAAATCGTTCAGCTCAAATGACCCAGTTTGAATAGTATGTGTTTTAAAAAATCCCACAGGCAACGCCGGGATCTGTTCAATCGTCTTAATTTCGAGTGGGTTACTGACCGTTAAGTCGCACCATTTTCTGTAAACTGGGTTCTGCAGGTACTGCCAATTGAATAATTGCAGGGCCATATCAGTGAAATCTGAACCTGAAACAGAGAAAATATTGTTAACATCGAATGGTTGCACTAGTGGGTATTGTAATGTTTTGACTAAATTTGAATTGAAAGTAAAAAGAATGAGGACAAAATTAGGGTTAGTTCTGGCAATTACGTTGGTATTCGGTGCCTGTAGCAAAGATTCTTATAATACCAAACCAAGCCTGACATTCACTTCTGTGAATAGTACTGCATTTGCAAATGGTGGTGAAATGATCTTCAGTCTCACTTTTACTGATAAAGAAGGCGATTTACAAGATAGTGTTTGGATTCAAAAAATCACTAAAACCAAGGGCTGTATCAATTTCAGCGACCGCTCTAAAATACCAACCTTTACAGCTACCCCCAATTTAAAAGGAATTTTAGAAGTTGGCTATAGCGTAGGCACCAGTTTAAATTCACCTTATCCCATTTTACCCGGATGTCCTGGGAATAAAAACGATACCTGCTATTTTAAATTTTGGGCACGCGATCTTGGAAAAAATGTAAGTGATACCGTTATTTCTCCCGAAATCATTATTTACAAATAAACAGCTTGAACAGGTTCGCTCGAAGCTATTTTTTTAGCAATTATTTCTATGGCACTTGCGTAATAGCACTATCCATGGAAACTAATTTTCAATTAGGCCAATCCCTTAACCCAACACTCTACTACCTTTTTCTATTCACAGCATCAGTATGGTATTATACAAAATCTTATACCTCTGAAGCAAGCTACAGTTTGCCCAACCAAAGAGCTTATTGGTATAAAGCACATCAAATTCAAGTTTCTTATTCCCAAACTATTTTATTGATTACCGCGATTCTTTCCGGAGCCATTTTGCTATTCCAAAATTGGGAGCCAATACTTGATTTAAGCCTTTTAGAATGGGCATTATTACTCATATTTCCCATCACAGCACTTTTGTATTACGAAAGTATTTCACCAAAAAATCCAACCCATAATCTCAGAAGTATTGGTTGGTTAAAGCCATTTGTGATCAGTTTTGTATGGACCGGCGTCATTAGTATCTATCCTCTTATATTCAAAAGCATTGAAACGGGTCTTCATTTCGAGCCCAATTCAATGGTGATCTGGTTCTTTCTCAAAAACTTTATTTTCATTTCTATACTGTGTATTCTCTTTGACATTAAAGATTATGCAGCGGATCATAATAGTCAATTAAAAACCTTTGTGGTTCGGTTGGGACTTCGCAAAACCCTTTACTATATTATATTACCCCTGGCGATGATGGGCTTTCTCAGTTTTCTATTATTTACATTTAATCATCATTTTGCGCTTACAAGGATCTGGATTAACAGTATCCCTTTTATTTTGTTGATAATTGTAACCTGGTCAATGCAACGTCGTAAAAGCATTCTCTATTATCTTGCAGTTATTGACGGACTCATGCTGATCAAAGCCGCCTGTGGAATCATTGGCGTGTTAGTATTAAAATAATCTATTATGGCAAAGACTAAAAAAGACAAAAAAGAAAGTAAATCAATTGTCACAGAAAAATCGATGGGTTTTCTGAGAACCTATATCAATAACCCTTCGCCTGTTGGATTTGAATCAAGCGGACAAAAATTATGGTTAGAATATATCAAACCTTATACCGATAGTTTTTATACCGATCCTTATGGAACGGCAGTAGCTATCATCAATCCAGAGTCAAGTTTCAAAGTAGTTATTGAAGCACACGCGGATGAGATTAGCTGGTTTGTAAATTATATCAATGATCAGGGACAAATTTATTTAAAAAGAAATGGTGGAGTAGACCATCAAATTGCTCCCTCCATGCGCGTATTTATTCATGGCAAGAAAGGACAAGTAAAAGCTGTATTTGGCTGGCCTGCCATACATACCCGCAATGGGGGTTCCGATAGTAAAGAAACAACACCAAAAGTGGAAAACCTTACTCTGGATTGTGGTGCAAGGAATAAAAAAGAGGTAGAAGAACTGGGTATTCATATTGGTGCAGTTGTTACCTATTCGGATGGTTATGATGAATTAGCAAACGACTTTTTAATTGGACGAGCATTTGATAATCGTGTGGGTGGTTTTATGATTGCAGAAGTGGCACGTTTGCTAAAAGAGCATGGAAAAAAATTACCATTCGGTTTATATATTGTAAATGCTGTTCAGGAAGAAATTGGATTACGCGGCGCTGAGATGATTGCACGCAGAATTAAACCCGATATAGCTATCATTACAGATGTAACGCATGATACCAGTACACCAATGATCAACAAAGCCATTGAAGGCGATATACAGTGTGGCAAAGGGCCTTCTTTGGCTTATGCTCCAGCTATTCATAATAAATTATTACAATTGGTACAGGATGTAGCTGAGAAAAAATCAATCCCAGTGCAACTTAGAGCACTAAGTAGAAGCACAGGAACAGATACAGATAGTTTTGCATATGCCAACGATGGTTGCCCTTCTGTGTTAATCTCTATTCCTTTACGTTATATGCATACTACGGTTGAAATGATCCATAAAAAAGACATTGAAGACACCATCAAACTGATGTATGAGACGCTTTTAACACTTACTCCTAAGACAAACCTAAGCTACCTCTAATAAGATTTCAACAAGGAACTGACAGTATTTCAAGTACTGTTGGTTCCCTTTCGTTCTGCAGCCATTAATGCTTATTTTTGCCCTCGATGAATTGGACAGACAAGAAATTAATTAAGATAGCCGTACTGGATCTTTATGAAGGATTTCCGAATCAAGGCATGCGCTGTATTCAGGAAATTGTAGAGAAATGGGCAAATATTAATCAACTTACCTATTCTTATGATACCTATAATGTTCGCCAGGACTTAGTAGTTCCTGATACTTCCTACGATATTTATATCTCTAGTGGAGGACCTGGTTCTCCCTTAGAAAGTGCAGGAGAAGCTTGGGATAATCTGTACATGGATTGGTTGAAAGGAATTGAAAATTGGAATAACCATGTAAAGCAACCTACCAAAAAACATGTATTCTTTATCTGCCATAGTTTTCAACTGGCATGCAGATATTATGGTGTTGGAGAAGTTTGTAAAAGAAAATCTACTTCATTTGGCGTATTTCCTATTCACAGAATGCAGGAAGGAAAACATGAAGTAGTATTCGAAGGAATGAATGATCCTTTCTTTGCAGTTGATAGCAGAGATTATCAAGTGATTGCTCCCAACCATAAAAAACTTCATAAAATGGGAGCACAAATATTGGCCATCGAAAAACACCGCCCACATGTTCCATATGAACGGGCCATCATGAGTATTCGTTTTTCAGAATATTTTATTGGCACCCAATTTCATCCTGAAGCAGATGCCACTGGTATGAGTATGTATTTGCAAAGAGAAGATAAAAAAGCCAGTGTGATTGAAAACCATGGGGAAGCAAAATGGAAAAGCATGGTAGAACAATTACAGGATCCAGAGAAAATTATGTGGACCAATCAAAAAGTACTCCCCAACTTTTTGAATCTCGCAATTGGAGAATTAGTGGGAGATAAAGTTTAACTTAGTTTACATTAAATAGTAATACATGGTTCCCGCAATACGCAAAGCTTTTAATCAGCAATTCAATCAGGAAACCTACCAAGCATATTTAAAAGCGTTAAACAGTAAACACCCTGGTGCACTGGAGTTTCGAGTTGCTGAAACACCCATATTCATAGACAAAGCTTTTAAACATAAAGTATTGAATGCCTGTGAAAGTATTGTGGATACCATCACCAATTTTAAATTCAAGGCTCAAAGTAAACAAGCTATACCTGAGAATGTTAAAGTGCCCAATGAAAACAGGCATTCCCATTTTATAGCTTTCGATTTTGGAATCTGTGAAAATGCAGATGGAGAATTAGAACCACAATTAATTGAAATGCAGGGTTTCCCTACCCTATTTGCTTATCAGATTTTACAAGATGAAGTAACACGAGCGTACTTTCCGATACCTGAAAATTATTCTACTTATTTAAATGGTTTTGATCAGGAATCCTATATCGGTTTATTAAAAGAAATCATTCTTGGAAGTCACAAACCTGAAAACGTAATTCTATTAGAAATCCTACCCCATCAACAAAAAACGAAAATCGATTTTTACTGTACTACAGATTATGTGGGCATTCCAATAGTTTGCTTAACAGAATTAATTCAGAAGGGTAAAGATTTGTTTTATTTAAAAGATGGAATTGAAATTCCAATTAAACGCATTTATAATCGAATCATTTTTGATGACCTGCAACAACAATCACCCTCCATTCAAGAAAAAGGAAAATTATTGTTAGAAGAACTGAATGTAGAATGGGTACCACATCCAAATTGGTTCTATAGGATTAGTAAATACACTTTGCCATTCATAAATCATCCCTATGTTCCTTACACTAAGTTTTTAAGCGATTTAAAAGAGCTTCCAAAAGGTTTAGAAAACTATGTATTGAAGCCTTTGTTTTCATTTGCCGGACAAGGAGTTGTGATTGATGTTACATTGGATGATATCGTAAATATTACGGACCCAAATAACTGGATCTTGCAACGCAAAGTAAAATATGCCGATGTAATCATCACGCCTGATATACCAGCTAAAGCAGAAATCAGAATCTTTTATTTCTGGAAAGACGGTGAAGCAAGACCCGTTGCTACCAATAACTTAGCCAGACTTAGTAAAGGAAAAATGATTGGTGTGCGTTATAATAAAGACAAAGAATGGGTTGGTGGTAGTCTTTGTTATTTTGAAAAAGATTAAAGGATAAATAACCTTCACTTATTTAAATGCATTTAAGAATACCCACTCATAGCTCAATAAAAAACTACTATTTGACATCCTATTCATATTCCCTGTTACTCGAAATCTATACCCAAGATTTAGTTTTGAAGAACTGTTAAAGATTAATTGTAAAGCCGGAGCCAAATCTATAAAATGTAATTTTCTATCCAGTGAATTTTGAGCTAAAACTTCCAGGTAAATATTGAAATTTGTTTGATCATAACTAGTATAGGTTTTAGGAGCTACTAAATACCCAGCCGATAAACTATAATTAATTGCCTGATAAGGATACACAGGATAATAATTAGGATCACGCCTACTTTCCTGAAGACTTTCAATAACACTTATGGTAGAAGAAATGGCAAGTTTATGTAAAAGTTGAGTAGCAATGAAACCAAACTGAACTCCAGACTGATCGCCTTCTAAACTCAACTCTTCATATTTAGGTTGATTATTTGAATGTGATATTTCTGTAAAACATGCGACTCTAAAATGACTATACATATCATCTTTTGTATACATTCTATATTTAGCATATAATCTTACGCTTTCCCATCTATGTCCCTCGGTATACATATCCGAAAGTGTAGCTGCCGCATGAATCATCAGGTTTTTATTAATTCCAATCATCATTTCAGATGTGTATCTGCTTTCCAGTTTATTCGTTCTGCTATTGGAAAGAACTTTTACATACTGCTTAGGGCTCAGTGCATGGGAGGGCATATTACTTGCTGGCTCAGAAAAAACATACAGTTCCTGAGCACTTGCATAAATTGAAATAAAAAAACAAAAAGAAAAAAGAAATTGTTTCAATTGAAATGTTTTGTAACCGGAAATAATTAGATAATTGTTACATGATACTCCCTTGATACTTTGTCGGATTTTAAACCTGACTGCAGGCAATTCAACTGGTTGCTTTGAGTATATTTTTTGAACTCTTTTTGGGTTAAAAAAGATTTATCTATTAAAGTAATTTGAGTGTCCCCATTAATCAAGTGCTTTTGAGGTATTAAAAAATGAAATGATTTATTATTCAGTTGCACTTGCGACCCGTTCTCTATTGCCATAGATGAGAAATTACAAATCAGCGAAAGATTTGAAATAGAAAAACCAGCTGCCATCACAGCTTTACTTAAATCATCGGGATTCACATCCACCCCCTTTTTAAAATTGATGGAATAAGTTGAGCTCTGAATATTAACATCTATTTTATCAACTGAAGGTATCTGCATTAAAGCTTTATAAACAGCTCTAGAACACATTGCACAGGTTAAACCACTGGCCTGAAGTTTGGCAGATTTTATTTGTGCACTACAAAATAAAATATTAAAAGTCAAAAAAAGACTAAGGATAATTTTCATTTTAATTAAATTAAAATAAAGCCTGATAAAAAATAAAATTCAATTAAAATTATAAAAGAATCTCTTTCAATTCTTTCGAAAAAAAAATTAAAAAATATTTATTTTTCTTTGTCATATTTTAAAAAAAGATATGTACAATTTCGTCAACCTGTTTAATTT
>Ga0194061_1000763_pt1 | contig 19652 bp, 15 predicted proteins | sample SepL2221m_MetaG_FD_163423 | JGI IMG/M metagenome (GOLD analysis project Ga0194061, IMG submission 163423) | Anoxic zone freshwater microbial communities from boreal shield lake in IISD Experimental Lakes Area, Ontario, Canada - Sep2016-L224-21m | ecosystem: Environmental > Aquatic > Freshwater >... | reverse complement strand
CCGATTTTCTGCAACACCGGCACGACCAATCCGCCGTCCTGATTCAACAGCGCAGCCAGAAGATGAGTGCCGTCGAGTTGCGGGTGGCCGGAGCGCTCGGCGAGGCTCTGCGCGCTCTGAATGGCTTCCTGACCTTTAATGGTATAGCGATCGAGATTCATGTTCGCTCCGGGTTCGTGGTGTCGCGCTGGCGCGAGTCAAAGCATAACGCATCAATCCATACACAAGGCCCGTACCAGCTTCAAACATTTTCAAAACATTCCTGCAACGTGTTAGAAATAAAGCACTAACGAATCGGCAACACAAATCGAGCGTTTTGGGGGCTCGTTTATTTTAGCCGAAATGACATGTTGCCAGTCAAACGCGACGCGCTAAAATTGCGCCCAGCACCACGAGCTCATCGAGGAATCTGAGTATGGACATCGAACACATTCTGCGCATTCTGAACAGCCACGGTGTGTCGTACATCGTGATCGGCACGACGGGATTGATGCCTCATTCCGGCTTGCCGCTGACGAACAATGTCGGCGTTCTTATTTCGGATACTCCAGAAAACCGCACCGAACTTAATTTCGCGTTGCAGGATTTGGGTTGTCATTCATGCTCTGGTGAAAACGTCTGGAATGCCGTCCCGGATGATCTTGCGTGGCTCGAAGAAAAGACGGTCCATGACTTGACCTGCCCGCATGGAACCGTGGCCATTTACCGCGCGGTCAAAGGCCTTGACGACGGCTTCGAAGCCTGCAAATCCCGGGCGCTCGTCGTGGCAATGCAGGATGGTGAATTGTATTATAGTTTGTGTGACGAAGACAAGTCTCGGGTTCAGGTATAATCCTAAATCATCGAGCGGGAACGGCGTCCCGCTCCACTGATGCAACTTGAGCCGCAACCATTAGCCGTTCCCAGGAGCTTTCCCCAAACGTGTCCTCAACAAAAATCGCTCTCGCATCCTTGCTGATCATCACTGTTGCCTGCCATTCCTACGAACAAACCAAACCGCTTGACCCTGCTAATATGGACACATCCGTAAAACCGGGCGTTGATTTCTATCGATATGCGAATGGGAAATGGGCGGAGCGCAATCCCATTCCGGCTGACGAAAGCGGATGGGGCAGTTTCAGCGAAGTCTTTGAACGCAATCGCAAAGTTCTGCGCGAGTTGGTTGAATCAGCAGCCAAACAGACCGACGCTCCAAAGGGCAGCGCGGCGCAATTGGTGGGCGACTTTTATGCCAGTTTCTTAAACGAAGCACAGATCGAAAAAGACGGTGCTCGCCCGCTCGAAGACGAAATGAAACGCATCGCCGCGATCACGACTCCGAACGATCTGCTCGACGCCTTCGCACATTTTCAAAGCATGGACATCAGCGCTCCGTTCGGCATTGGCGCCGAGCAGGACGAGAAGAACAGCACGGACATTATCGTGGTTCTGGAGCAGAGCGGACTCGGCATGCCCGACCGCGATTACTACACGTTGACCGATGAAACGTCGAAGAAACTTCGCGAGCAATACTCCGCACACGTCGCAAAAATGTTCGTGTTGCTGGGCGACGATCCGGCTGTGGCAGCCAAGCAAGCGGCGTCGGTACTGGTAATTGAAACTGAACTCGCCAGTGCTTCGGTGACGCGAGTGCAGCGGCGCGATCCGGAAGCGAATTATCACAAGCTGACTTTTGAAGCGCTCCAAACACTGACGCCGAATTTGTCGTGGGTCCGGCTCTTTGATCGCATGGGAATTTCGGACCGACGCGGTGCAAATGTCGGGCAGCTAGATTTCATGAAGAAGGTGGACGCGCTGTCGAAATCAGTCACGGTTACGGAGTGGAAGACGTATCTGCGCTGGCATCTGATCCACGCCAACGCGAGCCTGTTGAGCAGCGTGTTTGTGAATGAGAATTTCGAGTTCAACGAGAAGACGCTGACCGGCGCGACTGAGAACAAACCGCGCTGGAAACGCGGGCTCGGCCTGGTTGATCGCAGTCTGGGCGACGCGCTGGGGCAGCTTTACGTGGCGAAGAATTTCAGTGCTGAAGCGAAAGCCAAAGCGAAGCAACTCGTCGAAAATTTGCGCATTGAATTGCGTGAACGGATCGACAAACTGGATTGGATGAGCGCTGCGACGAAGGTTCAGGCGCATCGGAAACTCAACGCGTTCGCCGTGAAGATCGGCTACCCGGACACGTGGCGCGACTATTCAACGCTGACGATTGATCGCGGGCCGGCGGTGCTGAATGCGATGCGGGTGCGCCAGTTCGAATTCCGCCGCTACATGAACAAACTCGGCAAACCCGTGGACCGCACCGAGTGGTACATGAGTGCGCCGACCGTCAACGCGTACTACAGTCAGAACATGAATGAGATCGTCTTTCCGGCCGGGATTTTGCAGCCGCCGTTCTTCGACGCGAACGCTGACGATGCGGTGAATTACGGCGGCATCGGAGCGGTGATCGGCCACGAAATGTCGCATGGTTTCGACGACAAAGGCCGCAAGTCTGACGCTGATGGAAACCTGAAAGATTGGTGGACGCCGGATGACGAAAAGGCGTACACAGCGCGCGCGGACATCATTCAGAAACAATACGACGAGTATGTCGCCATTGATGATTTGCACGTGAACGGCGCGTTAACGCTGGGCGAAAACATCGCGGATTTAGGCGGCGTCACGCTCGCCTATGGCGCGTTGCAAAAAGCAATCGAAAACGAGGAGCGCACGATCATAGACGGCTTCACACCCGAGCAACGTTTCTTCCTGTCATTCGCGCAAGTGTGGCGCGGAAACTACCGACCTCAGCTGGCCAAAATGCGCCTGCGCGTGGACCCTCATTCGCCCGGCCAATTCCGCTGCAACGGGCCGCTCTCGAATCTGGTCGAATTCATGAAAGCATTCGACATCAAAGACGGCGAGCCGATGATGCGCCCGCCGAATTTGAGGGTGAGGATTTGGTAAGGCTCCGCCGCACGAATGCAGCGGTTACTTAACCATCGCAGACACCATCGCGCTCACTCCGGCAAGTGCGTCGGCGAGTTTCGCGGTGTCGCTGCCACCGCCTTGAGCCATGTCCGGTTTGCCGCCGCCTTTGCCACCGACTTTCGGCGCGAGGTCTTTCAGCACATTCCCGGCATGCCCACCGCGCTTGACGATATCGGCTGAGAAGCTCACCAAGAGTGCGACTTTTCCGTCTTTGTTTCCGCCCAGAACAACCGCGCCTTCAGGTAGCTGCTTGCGGATGCCGTCGAGTGTCGTGCGTAGCGCGGTCGCGTCGGCTCCTTCGATTTTTGCGACCAGCAATTTGACTCCGCTGACTTCGACGATCTGGCTGAGCAATTCGCCGGCTGCAGCGTTCGCAGCTTTTTTGCGGAAGCTTTCGAGCTCGCGGTTCAGCGCTGCGTTTTCGTCTTGAAGCGCGACGAAGCGTTCTTTCACGGCGTCGCGTTTGGTCTTCAACAAGAGCGCGAGTTGGTTGAGCATCTCGTCAGATTTACGCGCGTCGGCGACGGCGTTGGCTCCGGTGAGCGCTTCGATGCGGCGTACTCCCGCCGCGACGCTCGACTCTTGGACGATGCGGCAGTAGCCGATTTGGCCGGTCGTCTTACAATGCGTCCCGCCGCAGAGTTCGACGCTCGGTCCCATTTGGACGACGCGAACGCGGTCGCCGTATTTTTCGCCGAAGAGCGCCATCGCACCTTTCGCGCGGGCTTCAGCAATGGGCAGTTCCTGCGTGTCCACCGCGAAATCGCTGACAATCATCTCGTTCACGCGCGCTTCGATTTCGGTCAATTGCTCGGGCTTGATCTGCTCGAAATGCGTGAAGTCAAAACGCAAGCGGTCGGGAGAGACCATTGAGCCGCGTTGTTCGACATGCGTCCCAAGAATGCCGCGCAACGCGTTATGTAGCAGATGCGTGGCGCTGTGATTTTTAAGCAGCGGCGAGCGGTGCGCGGGATCGACTTCAGCGCCGACGAGTTCGCCGACTTTCAACGCGCCTTGCAATTCGACGCGATGGAAGAAGAGGCCCTCGGCCTTCTGAGTGTCGAGGACGCGGTGACCGATCTTGGCCTTCGCATTTAACGGATCTCCACCCGCGAAAACGAGCCAGCCTTTGTCGCCGACTTGCCCGCCGCTCTCACCATAGAAGGGCGTTTGATCGAGCAGCACAATCGCTTCGCCGGATGATGCGACGTTTTTCAATTCATTGTTCTGCGCAATCGCGAGCACTTTCGCGCCTTCAAGTTTCAGCGCGTCGTATCCTTTAAACGCCGTCGGCTTGCCCGCGAATTCTTTTTTGATTTCTGCGACGGGACCGGATTCGAAGATCTCTTTCGACATCGTCGAGCCGGCCTGGCTGCGCTTGATCGCCTCTTCGTAAGCGGCGTCGTAGCCCTTCTTATCGACGGTCAACTTTTCGTCTTCGGCCAACTCGAGCGTCAATTCGAGCGGGAAGCCATAAGTGTCCCAGAGCTTGAACGCGTCTGCGCCAGGGATCTGCGACTTCTTCGCGGCCTTCAAATTCGCGACAACTTCGGCGAAGACTTGACGGCCCGAATTCAACGTTCGGTTGAACGCATTTTCTTCGTCTTCAATCAAACGAACAATCGTGCCTTCGCGCGAGCCGTGGATTTCCGGGTAGCCGACGCTCATTTGCTTGATGACGACGCGCGCGACTTTCGCCAGGAACGGTTCGGTGATGCCGAGTTCGCGACCGTCCAGAATCGCGCGGCGCATCAAGCGGCGGACGACGTAGTTGCGGCCTTCGTTTTTCGGCGCGACGCCATCCGCGATGCAGAAGACTGCTGCGCGAGTGTGATCGGCGATACGGCGCATGCGGCGGCCTTCATCGGTGGCGGTTTCGTATTTCTTCCCGGCAATGGCACCGACTTCTTCGACGATCGGCAGTATTAAATCGATTTCGAAGTTCGTCGATTTCATTTGAACGACGCGGGCCATGCGTTCGAGGCCGGCACCGGTGTCGATGTTTTCGCGTCCGAGCGATTCGAGCTTACCGACGTCGACGCGGTTGAATTGCGTGAAGACAAGATTCCAGATTTCGACGTAGCGGCGCGGGTCTTTGCTGTCCGCGACGGGTTCGGGCGTGCCCTGCTCGGGCTTCATGTCGTAATAAATTTCGCTACATGGACCGCACGGGCCGTTGGGGCCGTCAGTCGGAGCGCTGGCGGGCCAGAAATTATCTTTGTCGCCGTATTTATAAATGCGCCACGAGCCGTCCGCGTTCTGCAATTCGGGCGCGTTGAGCTTCCAAAACTTGTCGGCTTCTTCGTCGGGCGCGATGCCGAGCGCGGTGTTGCCACCATATATGGTGACGCTCAAACGGTCCTTCTCCAAGCCGATGCCGACGTTCGGATCGGTGCAGAATTGCCAGCCCCATTCAATCGCTTCTTTTTTGAAATAGTCGCCGAACGAAAAGTTTCCGAGCATTTCGAACATCGTGTGATGGCTGGGCGTTCGGCCCACGTTGTCGATGTCGCCGGTGCGTATGCACTTTTGCGACGTAACGGCGCGCTGTTGCGGATGGTCGATCTTCGCGCGGCCCATGAAGTGGTCTTTGAACTGGTTCATGCCTGCGCCGGTGAAGAGCACGCTGGGATCATTCTGCGGCACGAGCAGATCGGACGGAAGATGCTTGTGCCCTTTGGCGCTGAAGAACGCGATCCAGCGGCGGCGGATGTCATCGGTCGAAAGAAACTGAGGCATGGCGGTCCTTATCCTTTGTTAATGGCTGCAATTCGAACCGTAAAAAAATACGTGAATGAACGCGTGCGTCAACTCGCATCTGTTATTTTCTTTGTGCCAATGCCTCGCCATATTTTCGAGAAAGGTGGTCACTGAACGAAATCGTTGCGTCTGACATTTGAAAATTCGCGCCGTTTTCTTATCATAGTCGGCTATGAAAATTCTAGTCACCGGTGGAGCCGGATTTATTGGGTCGCATGCGTGTGACCGGTTGTTGGAGCGTGGGCACACGGTCGTTGCACTCGACAATTTTGATCCGTATTATTCGCCCGAACGCAAACGTGCGAACGTGGCGGAGGCGCTGAAGAATTCCCGTTTCACGCTCGTGCATGGCGACTTCGGTGACCGCACCTGCGTGACCGATTTATTCAAAACGGGCCGCTTCGACCACGTGCTTCATCTCGGCGCGCAAGCCGGCGTTCGACCTTCGATTATTGATCCGCTGAAATACCAGCACGTGAACGTCGCCGGGACGATCACGATGCTTGAAGCCATGCGCGAATATGGCCCGAAAAAAATCGTCGCCGGTTCGACCAGTTCCGTCTACGGCAACGTTACGCCGGTGCCGTTCCGAGAAGACGCGCCGTGCTTGCAACCGCTTTCGCCTTATGCCGCGACCAAGCGCTCGATGGAAATTTTCCTTGGCACCTATTGCGCACTCCACGGCTTCCAGGCGACGGTGCTCCGCTTCTTCACTGTCTATGGCCCGCGGCAGCGCCCGGACATGGCGATTGCGCCGTTCTCGAAAAAGCTGCTGACGTGTCAGCCGATCACGCTTTTCGGAGATGGCACATCGTCGCGTGATTACACATTTGTCTCGGACATCATTGATGGTGTCACGTCCGCGCTCGAAAAAACGCCTGAAGGATTTGGTATCTACAACTTGGGCGGCGAACATCCTGTCACGTTAAGCGGGCTGATCGCCGCGCTTGAAATCGCGACCGGAAAAAAAGCCGTGATCGAACGCGCACCGATGCAGCGCGGCGATGTGGACACGACGTGTGCCGACATTTCAAAAGCACGTGCCGTGCTCAGATATGAACCGAAAGTCGCGCTCAACGAAGGCCTGTCACGCACCGTCGCGTGGGTCAAAGAAAATTGCCTCGGCGCGGAAAAGTAGCCTGTGTTGATACTCTGCGATTTCGACGGCACGATCACGATGCAGGACGTGACCAATCTGATCTGGGACCATTTCATCGGCCCCAGTTGGCGCGGCGACTTGCTTTCGTCTTACAAAGACGGGCATATTTCACATCTGAAAATCATGATTGAAGGTTATAAACTCGTCCGCGCATCCAAAGAACAAATGCTCGATTACGTCCGCCCGCGCGTTTCACTCCGCCCGGGATTTGATGCGTTGCGGAGTTTCAGTGCGGAGAAGAATTGGCCGTTGACGGTCGTCAGCGGCGGTGTGGATTTCTACATTGAACCGATGCTGCCCGCAGGTGTCCCGTTCTATTCTTACAGCGCTCGGCACCACGAGTATTGCGACGTTTTTGCGCCGCCTGAAATTGAAAAAAGTCCGACTGACGATTTCAAAGTGTGCGTCAAACGCCTGCTGAAAAAGAAATTTAACACAGACAAAGTCGTCTTCATCGGCGACGGGCGCAACGATTTTCCTGTCGCTAAAGTGTCCGACATTGTCTTCGCCGTGCGCGGCAGCAACCTGGCTCATCTCTGTAAGGAACGCGGCCAAACGATTCATGAATTCGATGACTTTCATCAGGTCGTCGCCGCGTTGCAAACGGTGTAGTCTGACACATCAGGAGGTCCGCATGCGTCTGAAGTGGATCGCTGTTTTCGCACTCGTCATGATGGCCGTGTGTTCAGCTGAAGAACCCGCTGCAACCAAACCCGTGATTTTATTGACTGGTTTCGAACCGTTCGGTGGCTCCACGTTCAACACGTCCTGGATGGCTGTGAGCCAGTTTGAAGGACAAGTCGTCGCCGGGCACACGATCAAAACCGCTCAGCTCAAAGTCGTCTACGATAAAATTGACGGACCGCTCGCGGCGGAAATTGAAAAGCTAAAACCTGTCGCGGTGATTTCGTTCGGCGAAGGCTCGGCTTTCATTCAACTCGAACGAACCGCGCGGAATGGGTACCACCCGCAGAAACCAAAGGACAACGAAGGCAAAGTACCGCCGCGTGATGCCATCGTGCCGGGAGCCCCGAACGAGATTCCGACGGGTTTGCCGGTCGATTCGATAATTGGAAAATTAAATACGGCTGGAATCAAAGCGACCGATTCGACCAACGCTGGCGGCTATTTGTGCAACGAATGTTTCTACAGATTGATGTCGATCAAATCCGCGTCGGCGACGCGCGGCTTCATTCATGTTCCCGTTGTCCAACCGGGCAACACAGCAGGCCGCAGGCAACTGCGCGACGCGCTCCGCATTATCATCACGACCGTCATTGAAAACAAAAAGTAAACGCGACGCTTATTCGTCCTCGTCGATGTGTCGTCCCAGGACGAGCATCTCATGATCGTCGCATTCCAGCGGTTCAAATCCTGAGACAGAAATCACCGGCGTTGTGATACTTTCAAACGGAGGCAAGGGCAGAGTCATATCCGAACGCAACGGATCGACGAGCGCTGCCATATCGATTTTGAGCTTCGCGATGTCAAAGCCCATGTACGAATCGGCGGGCACTCCGGCAGCTTTCAATTTGAATGTGTGCTGCAACGACAATACACCTTTGCGATTGCCATTTTCCCAATGAACAAACGCCACCGCTGCGTGAATGATCATCTGATAAAACGTCTTCGGCGTCCCAATCGATTCCATCCACTGCGCTTCAAGAATCTCGTGGCATTCAAAAAAATGGCGGTGATTGAACAACCACACGCCCTTCTTATAGCGCTCGGGATAGTCGTCGAGTGTGGGTTCGCCGTAGATCATGTGTTTACGCCGACACGCCCATTGGCAATCCGTAGGGCAGCGGTTCCGGAACGTGCGCGAAATCGCGGACTGCGGTGAACAGGCGTTCGAAACTTTTGTTCACGTCGCCCGACAAACAATCGGTGACATCGCCAGCTGCGAAATCGTATTTGTTGGTCAGATCGCGGAAGCTGAAATTCTCGTCGTAAAACGCGTAAACCAGGGAGCGCATGTTCTCAATCGCCTGGATCATCATCTGCGCGTATTCCGTGTAACGCGCGGGCGACGAGTCGCCGGCGACGAGCGCTTCATGCGTTACTTCCCCGCACTTGATTCCGCCCTTCAACGCGAACAAGACGCCGGATGAGAAACAGGGATCGATGAAACCGTACGCGTCGCCGGCGAGCACCAGGCCCTCGGTCGCACAGTAGCGGGAGCGATACGAGTACTCGCCGGTCGTGCGGTATTCGCCGATCTGTTGCGCGTCTTTGACGTGCGCTTCGATCCATTTATTTTGCGTGATCTCACGGTTGAAGACGGTCTTCAAATCGCGGACGCCATCGCGGAACATGTACTTCTGTTCCGCGACCGCGCCAACACTGATGATGTCGTCGTGTTGCGGGATGTACCAGAACCAGCCTTTGCCCGGAAGATATGCCACCGTGGTCGCGCCTTCGTCATAGCCTTCCTCGCGCTTGGCTCCTTTGAAATAGGTCCAAACCGCAACTTTGTTCAGCTTCGGATCGTGGATGCGCCAACCGTTGCGAGACGCGCTGAACGATTCGCGGCCCGTGCAATCAATGGTGATTTTCGCGCGGAATTCGTGTGGCACTCCGGCTTCGTCAACGGCTCGTGCACCGACTATTTTTTCGCCGTCCTTGATCAGTTCTTTGACGGTGATTCCCTCGATGATCTCCGCGCCTTTTTCTCGCGCGTTAGTGGTCATCATGACGTCGAATTCCGAGCGCAACACCTGCCACGTCTGGCCGACATCCTTGCCATATCGGTCAAAGAAATAAAACGGCTGCGACGCTTTGCCCGAAGGTGAGACGAATTGGACGCTGTACTTTTTCACGAACGCGGACGTCTTCATCTTGTCGAGAAGCCCAAGCCGTTTGAAACAGAAATGCGTGAACGGCAGCAGCGATTCGCCAATGCGGTAACGCGGGTGCCGCTCGCGTTCCAGGACAATGACTTTGTGACCATATTCTGCGAGGATCGCCGACGCCGAAGCTCCGGCCGGCCCCGAACCCAACACCAACACATCGCATGTTCTTACACTCATAATGGCCTCCAATTATAAAGAGCCGCGCACGTCATTCAGCGGCATTGATTTTAAATTCAATCACACGTTCGCGCGCGGATCATGGATGACCGGCGCGAGGATTTCCACAATGTCCGCCAACGTTCTTCCGTCTGGTGTCGAGAGCCGATTACGTCGGCCATACAAGGTCGTTGGAGCAGTCAATCTGAAATGTTTTCGCGTCTGTTCATCTGAATCGATCTGAAAAAATGCGCTCGGAGCACTCACGTGCTTGATAGCATGTTTGTGCAGGATCGAACCGAACGGCAGACAGCCCGACAGAATGTCCGTCCGCGCCGCTCCGTCGATGTTTTCGAGATGAATGTCGATACTTCCGTATGCCACCGGTTGGCGCGTCTGTTCAACGAACAGCACGACTTCGCGCGTGTACGAATCGCCCTGGCGGCCTTTGTGGATGATCCCAATGGCGATGATCTCGCCGAAAAAAGTTTCGAGCGTTGGGGTCATGTCACGGTCGTGGTCGAGCATGCCACGATACGGTTCGGGCAGGTCCGCCCCGGTCATCAGCACCGTCTTGGGAAGTGCCAAGTGTTCGGTTTCATAGAACCTGTTCAATGGAAACAGGACGTCTGGGTTGCTTTGAATCGGTGTCATCACAATCCGTTTTCCTTGCCCGCGCAGCCTGCCGTTCGAACCACTTCGAAAACAGTATACACACGAAACAGTACGTGCACGTACTATTTTTAAAAAATGTAAAATCACACCAGATGGACCATCAATTCTGCACACTCTTCGTCAATTTCGGTGTTGTGAATTCGCGCCAATTGAAAAATTGTGTTAAATTCATACGTATCTAAGAACCCCGGAAACCCGTCATGACGTTGATCCTTGGACTCAATGCGTTTCACCCTGATTCATCGGCGTGCCTCGTGCGCGATGGTGAATTGATTGCTGCTGTCACCGAAGAGCGGTTGGGCAAGCGTGTCAAGCATGTCGCGGGATTTCCGGGGCAGGCGATTCGCTGTGTGTTGGACATGGCCGGAGCGAAGGTCAGCGACGTTGATTTCGTCGCGCTGGGACATGATCACAACGCGAATATGTCGGCGAAGATTGGGCGCGTCGTCGCGAATCCTATAGCGACCGCGTCGAACGTGCTCGCGCATTTCACACGCCGTTCGGTATTGAAAAGTATACCCGAACAACTCGCCGAAGCGTGTCATGTTTCGCCGAGTGAATGCCGCTTCAAGACAGTGCATGTCGAACATCATTTGGCGCACATAGCGTCCTCTTTTTATTGCAGCGCATTTGATGAAGCTGCGGGATTTTCGTACGACGGGTCGGGCGATTTTGTCACGGCGATGTACGCGACATGTACCGGGACGAAGATCGAGATTCTCGACCGCGTTTTTGTGCCGCATTCGCTCGGATTTTTTTATACCGCTTTGTGCCAGTTCATCGGCTTTGACCGTTTTGGCGAAGAGTACAAAGTCATGGGCCTCTCCGCGTATGGGCAGCCGTCGCACATGGAGTTGATGCGCGAGATGCTGACGCGCGGTACTGGCGGGCAGTTTCGCGTGAATCAGAAATTCGGCCAGCCATTTTCAGGCAAGTCGTTTGATGAATGTATTGACGAAAAGACGGGCGAGATAGTTTTGCCGCCGATGTATACGGACGCATTAATTGAAAAGCTCGGAGCGCCACGCAAACGGGGTGATCCGATCACGCAGCGCGAGAATGATATCGCCCGGTCGTGTCAGCAGCATTTTGAAGACATCACGATCAGTTGCGTGAACTGGCTGCACAGTGTTGCTCCGTCGAAGAATTTGGTCACCGCTGGCGGGTGCGCATTGAATGGAGTCTGCAACGCGCGGATTTTGAGGGACACGTCGTTCAAGAATTCGTACATTCAATGCGCGGCGTCGGACGATGGGACGGGGATTGGCGCGGCGCTGTATGTGTGGCATTCGGTGCTGGGAAATCCGCGTGGAAAACCGGTGACGCACGCGTATTTTGGGCCGGAGCATTCGGAAGCGGAGATGAAAACGGCGTTGGATGCTCAGCCGTTGACGGTCGAACGTTTTGAAGGCGCGCAGCTTTTTGAGCGCGTGGCGGGATTGTTGAACGACGGGAAGGTCGTCGGTTGGTATCAGGGGAAATGCGAATGGGGTCCGAGGGCTTTGGGAAACCGATCGATCCTGGCACATCCAGGCTGGCCGGGGATGAAGGATTTAATTAATAAAAAGATCAAACGGCGTGAAGCATTTCGGCCGTTCGCTCCGTCAATTCTTGCCGACCAAGTTCCGAACTGGTTTGAGCAGGATGTTGAAAGTCCGTTCATGATGCATGTCGTGAAGATCAAAGCGGAAAAGCGCGCGGCTCTTGCTGCGGTGACACATGAGGATTTCACGGGACGCTTGCACACGGTCACACGCGCGCAGAACGAACGTTATTACGATTTAATTTCAGCGTTCGCGCGACTCAGTGGTGTGCCGGTTGTGTTGAATACGAGTTTTAATGAGAACGAACCGATTGTGGATACGCCTGAACAGGCGGTCAGTTGCTTCATGCGCAACGATGTCGATGCGCTGTGTATGGGGCCGTTTGTGGCGGTAAAGCGATAATTCAATAAGCGGGATCGAGTCGTACATTTGAAAGGCGGATCATGCGGGTTCTAGTCACGGGCAGCAGCGGGTTGATCGGGTCGGAGGCCGTCATGTTCTTCGACACGATGGGCTTTTCCGTGACCGGTTTGGACAACAATATGCGCCGCGACTTTTTTGGTCCGAAGGGTGATACGGTTGGGAATCGCATGCGACTGGAGCGCGATTGCCGGAATTTCACACACCGCGAGCTCGATATTCGCGACCGCAGCGGAGTTGAGGATCTTTTCAAAACGGGCCGGTTCGAATTGGTGATTCACGCTGCGGCTCAGCCCAGTCATGATCTGGCGGCAACGCGACCATTCGACGATTTTGATGTCAATGCAGTCGGCACATTGAACCTGCTCGAAGCCTGTCGGCGACAAAGTCCCGACGCTGTTTTTATTCAGATGAGCACGAATAAGGTGTACGGCGACGCGCCCAACAACATAAAATTGAAAGAACTCGCGACGCGCTGGGAATACGACGATCCAGCATTCGAGCACGGAATCAGTGAAAGCATGTCGATCGACCAGAGCCTCCATTCGCTCTTCGGCGCGTCGAAGGTTGCGGGAGATGTGCTGGCTCAGGAATATGGACGGTATTTTGGGATGAAGACGGCTGTTTTCAGAGGCGGTTGCCTGACCGGTCCGAATCATGCTGGCGTCGAGTTGCACGGATTCATGAATTATCTCGTGCTGACGGCCATGCGCGAGGGTCCTTATACGATCAACGGCTATAAGGGCAAACAAGTGCGCGACCAGATTCACAGCCACGATGTCATCGCGGCGTTCTGGGAATTTGCGCAGCATCCACGGCCTGGTGAGGTTTATAATCTAGGCGGTGGGCGTGATAATTCTGGAAGCATTTTAGAATGCGTTGCTTTGATCGAAAAGATCGCGGGCAAAACGCCGAAGCTGAGTTACTCCGAAACGCATCGCATCGGTGACCACATCTGCTATTATTCGGACATGCGCAAATTCAAGGCGCACTACCCGGGTTGGAAAATGACGCATACGCTCGAGGACATCGTCGAGGAGCAGGTCCGCCGTGTGTGTGACTCAAAAGGTGCGAACTCCTGACGTATGCGCGTACTGATACTCAATCAATTTTACGTCCCTGACATCAGCCCCACGGCGCATCTGGCCGCGTCGCTGGCTGAGGATCGGGCCGCTCGCGGAGACCAGGTGACGGTCATGACCAGCCACGGCGGGTACGTCGCGCCGCACGAACCGGTTGTGTTGGGTACGAAGCCGAATCCGAATGTGATCCGATTGTGGACGCCTGAGTTTGGAAAGAGCAGCCATCTGCGTCGACTGGTGGATTACGCATCGTACTATTCGCTGGCTTTATTGCGTACAGCGACGATGCCGAAACAGGACGTGATTATTTCTCTGACCACGCCGCCGTTCATCGCGCTGGCGGGAGTGCTGCACAAAGCCGCGCATCCGGACACACGGTTGATTTTGTGGAACATGGATTGTTATCCGGACGTGGTTGAGCGCACCAAAATGCTGTCGCGTGGCGGCTTCATCAGCGCGTTGCTGCGACGTATTAATCGCATGATTTTTGAGCGCATCGATCATCTCGTCGGGCTGGACACAGCGATGGTGGAATTACTCCGATCACAATATGGATCGCGCACGCTTCCAGCAACGATCATCCCGAATTGGGAGAATGCGGCGTTGTTTTCTGAGGAGAATCGGTCGAAAAGTAACGCATGTAAAATCGCCCACGCTGGCACGAAGTTCACGATTTTGTATCTTGGAAACATTGGATACGGGCACAGTTTTGAAACGGTATTGGATGCAGCAGAATTACTGCGGAACGAATCGGTTCAGTTCGCGTTTTACGGCGGCGGCGCGCGGGCATATGCGCTTGAAAAATCCCGACTTGCGCGCGGACTCGACAATGTTGTCATGCACAGCTATGTCAAAAAAGAGTACACCCCCGCACTTATGGCGAGCGCTGACTGCGCGCTGATCACGTTGCGAGATGACGCGCTGGGCGTGATGAGTCCCAGTAAAATGCATTCGAATCTCGCGATGCGTCTGCCGATTATTTACGTGGGGCCCGAGACAAGCAACGTGGACGACGCGATCAAACGGTTTGCTTGCGGCGTTAGCCTTCGGCACGGCCAGAGCGAGGAGCTTGCTGCGTTTGTCCGGACCATGATCGCTGACAAAAATGCGTTGGAAGCGATGCGCTCACGTGCGCGCCATGCGTTCGATGAAGCTTACTGTGACGCGAAAACACTGCCCCTTTTTGATGCGGTTATAAAGGACCGGGCGTGATTCCATTCACTCACGAAGGAGACGACGCGTATGCCTGAGAGTCCCGCTCCAATGCCCGACTTTCTTCACCCAGAAGACCGCGTGGTGTGTTTCGATGGCGTCTGCAAAGTATGCGGATTCTGGGCAAAATACATCAATGAACATGAGCCTGCTGGGTTGTTGAAACTGTGCGCGCTTCAAACCGACGAAGGCCGGGCCCTCAGTGCGTGGTGCGGGCTGCCGCCGGGCGAAATGAACACGATGATTTTCATCGACAAAGGCAAGCCGTATTTCAAGAGCAGTGCAGCGTTGCGTGTGCTCATGTATTTACGTTTTCCGCATCCATTCATCTCTGTGTTTTTGATTGTGCCGGGATTTATTCGAAATTGGATTTACGACCGCCTGGCTCTCAACCGGTACTCTCTGTTCGGCAAGGAAGACGTGTGCATGATGCCGACGCCGGAATTGAAGAAACGGTATTTAAAATGAAGCGGGTTTCAGCAGAGAACGTATTGACCGGTGCGCTGATCGTTGCGGTGCTCGATTGCGTGTGGCTGTCGTGGCGCTATATCGCTCTGAAAAGCGGCTGGGTTGTCCCGGGAACGGGGCTGTGTTCGTGGACACCATTTATTGATTGCGACAAGGTTTTGCAAACGCCTGAAGCGCGTGCTTTTTATGTTCCCAATGCATTGCTTGGGTTTAGTTTTTTCTTCGGGAGTCTTGTGTGGTGGTGGCTGGGCAATCGATTTTATCAGGAGCATCGCGGCACATTAATACGGTTGCTCGCTGTGTGGCTGGGCCTGGCAACGCTGATGACGTTTTGGTTTTTCTGGCTGCTGTTTCACTTGTCAGCGTTTTGTCCGTTCTGTCCGTGGAACCACCTCTTTACGTACATCGCGTTTGGAGCGGCTGTCGTGACGGCGCGGGGAATTCCGGGCGCGATTTCCAAGCAATCACTTCGCGCGTTGGCGCCGTTGATCGTCCTGTGTGTTGGACAGTTTTTTGCGGTGCTGATCGCGTGGCGGATGCTGTTGAATCGTTGAATCGCAGTGTGTTTGAAAAGGGTGAGCATGGCTGAGATGTGTGTCCTGGGGCTGGGTTACGTGGGGTTGCCGACGGCGAGTCTGCTGGCGAACGCGGGCTATCACGTGCTCGGAGTGGACATTGATCCGGACATCGTCGCGCGCTTGAATTCGGGTAACACGCGGATGGAGGCGGCGGGGCTTTCGACGCTCGTTTCGGCTGCGGTGAAGAGCGGGAATCTGGTGGCGTCGGTTTCGGTTGAATGCTCGGATGTCTACATTATTTGTGTGCCGACTCCGGTGAACTCGGAGAAGCGCGCGGATTTGGAGGCGGTGCGCGGAGCTGCGCGGGCGATTGTGCCGCACCTCCGAAAAGGCGCGTTAGTAATTTTAGAATCGACGTCGCCGGTCGGAACAACTCGGCACGTAGTCGGCGGGATTCTGCGGGAAAGCGGACTTGAGCCTGGGCGCGATTTCGATGTGTGTTATTGCCCGGAGCGCGTGTTGCCTGGAAACACCGTGGCCGAATTGGTCAACAATGATCGCATCATCGGCGGGATCTCGCCGGAATCTGCGCGTCGGGCGGAAGCGGTTTATACGCGCTTTTGCCAGGGCAAAATTTCACTCACGGACGATCTGACCGCCGAGATGTGCAAGTTGATGGAGAACACATATCGCGACGTGAACGTGGCGCTGGCGAATGTGTTTTCGCGCATCGCCGAAGACGCCGGAATCGATGTGTGGCGGGCGATTGAGTTGGCGAATCTACACCCGCGCGTAAACATTTTGAAGCCGGGGCCGGGCGTGGGCGGACATTGCATTCCGGTCGATCCGTGGTTGCTGGCTGAATCGTTCCCGGAGCATGCGGCGTTGTTGAGTTGTGCGCGTGAGATAAACGATGGGCAGGCGGCGCGATTGCTTGACCGCATGATGGCCACCGGAAAATTGAGCGCGGGTGGGAAACTCGCGATTCTCGGCGCGGCGTACAAGGCTGACATTGACGATCCGCGCGAAAGTCCGGCAGCGCTGCTCGCGAATGCTGCGCGCGTGCGAGGAATTGAAACGGCGATTCACGATCCCATCGTTAAAGCGGGCGAGCATCACGGTATCGTGGTTAGCAATAATCTTGAAGCGTGTTTGAGTGGTGCCGACGCGGCGGTGCTGTTGACTGAGCACAAGCCGTATCGCAATCTATCACCGGCGCTTTTTGCGGAACACATGCGCGGGCGATTGATTGCGGATGGACGGAACGCGTTGAATCATGACGCGTTTCGGAATGCGGGGTTTGAGGTGATTCGGCTGGGAGCGCGGTAAAGTAGGACGAGCTTACATCCCGTCGAGTACTTAGTCCCTATTGTTCTTGTTTCAAACGCAAAGGCGCTAAGACGCAAAGGCGCGAAGAACAGCATTAAGTATAAAAGCACTTAGCGACTTCGTGCCTTTGCGCCTTTGCGTTCATCACCATTTGTATAGAGACTTGAAGAATAGCAATACCCACTCCAGCCTGTCCCACTTAAAGTCTTTTTTTATTTGTGCAAACATTCACCGGCACGGCGTATTCAGTGCATACGATCATTTCACTTTCTATATCTCAATCGACAGTCAGGACGTTACTTCATGCGTTTTGTTCCGATTATGTCTTTGATCATTGCGCTCGGATTACTTTCGATGGCAGCTGATGCCGGACAGGCGAAAGCGGTCAGTTTCAACGATGTCGTTCGCAAATCAGAACCGCTTTCAGCGGAAGACGAGCTCAAGGGATTTCATCTGCCGCCTGGATTTGAGATTCAGTTGGTTGCGTCCGAGCCGGAGATCAACAAGCCGATTAATATCGCGTTTGATGCGGCGGGGCGGTTGTGGGTGACGAGCACACTTGAGTATCCATTCCCGGCGAAAGAGACGGAGAAGGCGCGCGACAGTATCAAGATTTTGTCTGAATTTGATGCGAACGGGAAGGCAAAAAAGGTCGTGACGTTCGCGGATGGATTGAACATTCCCATCGGTGTGTTGCCCTATGGAAAAGGTGCGATCGGGCACAGCATTCCGTTCATTCATTATTTTGAAGACACGACGGGCGCGGGCATTTCGGATAAGCGGAGTGTGTTGCTTGACCGCATCGGATTTCAAAAAGACACGCATGGCATGAGCGGGAATTTTGCGCGCGGATTTGACGGGTGGGTTTATGCGACGCACGGTTTTAATAACGATTCAACGATCAAGGCGCTGGACGGTTCTGAGATCAAAATCAATTCCGGGAACACGTACCGTTTTCGCCCGGACGGTTCGCATATCGAGCAGTACACATGGGGCCAGGTGAATCCGTTCGGGCTCACGTTTGATGCGTTGGGCAATCTGTATTCGTGCGACTGCCACACAAAACCGATCTATCAGTTGTTGCGCGGCGGCTACTATCCAAGTTTCGGAAAGAAGGATGATGGGTTGGGATTCGCGCCCGATATGATGAAGCATATTCACGGCTCGACGGCCAACTGCGGCATCGTGGTTTACTCGGATGACCGCTTTCCGGCGGCATATCAAGATACGGTATTCACCGGAAACGTGATGACGTGCAAAATCAATTTCGACAAATTGGTGACGACCGGCACGACGCGGATCGCGCAGGAGCAGCCGGATTTTTTGAGCGCTGACGATCCGTGGTTTCGTCCCTCTTGCATTCAGCTCGGACCGGACGGCGCGCTGTATGTTGCTGATTTTTATAACCGGATCATCGGTCATTACGAAGTCTCGCTGACTCACCCGGGGCGCGACCGTGAGCGCGGGCGGATCTGGCGCATCGTCTATAAAGGGACGCCGGAGAAACCGGTTGCCGATACGCTCCCGCCGAATTTAACGACGAAGAGCGCGGATGACTTGATCGCGTTGACGGGAGCGCCCAACCTCACGCTGCGGATGCTGGCGATGTGGCAGATCGTGGATCGCATGGGTGCTCCGAGCGTCGAGCCGCTTAAGGCGATTTGCAAGACTGGTTCGCCCAACCAGAAAATCTGCGCGATTTGGGCGCTCTTCAATTTGAAAGCGCAGAGCGATGTTGAACTGTCTGGTGCGGTCGTGGACGCGGATTTTTCAGTGCGAACTCATGCGATGAGAATTCTGTCGGAGATGACGACGTGGAATGACACGCAGCGTGGTTGGGCGTTGAATGGACTCAAGGATGCGAATGCGTGGGTGCAGCGCGCGGCGGTGGATGCGCTGGGGCGGCATTCACACGTTGACAATGTGAAGCCATTGATTGCGATCAAGGCTGGTGCGGATGCGGCGGATACGCATCTGGTTTACACGATCCGCATGGCGATCCGAAATCAATTGATGCTCACGGGTATCTACGACAAAATCGTCGCGTTGAAATTAGATGCGAACGAAATGAAAGCGCTTGCTGATTCGGCGGTGGCGGCTCCCAGCGAAGACGCGGCGGCGGTGCTCGTGCGGCATTTGGCTGGCGCGAATGAAGCGCCTGCGGTTGCGGCGCACTATTTTGAACACGCGATGAAGTATTTGCCGTTCAACGAACTCGACGCGCTGGTGGCGTCTGCTCGCGCGCGGTTTGGTTCGGATGCCGTGCAGCAATTGGCGCTGTTGAAAGCGATTCAAGACGGTGCGTCGCAACGCAAAATCGAGTTCAGTCCGACAGTCCGGGCATGGGCCGTTGAAACGGTGGAAAAAGTTCTGAGCTCAAAATCGGCGGTTGAAGAATCGGCGTGGACAGCGCTCGCGCTTGATGGAGTGACGCCGAATCCCGCGAATCCGTGGGTGCCGCAGAACCGCGTTTCGACGGATCGTTCGAGCGACGCGTTTTTGTGTAG